>Ga0222713_10007082_pt1 | contig 10582 bp, 9 predicted proteins | sample C33_649DmetaG_FD_165061 | JGI IMG/M metagenome (GOLD analysis project Ga0222713, IMG submission 165061) | Estuarine water microbial communities from San Francisco Bay, California, United States - C33_649D | ecosystem: Environmental > Aquatic > Marine > Unclassified | place: USA: California... | reverse complement strand
ACTTTAACACTGCGATTGGTTATGAAGCGGGACGAAAGCTAGAAACAACAGCTCACGAAAATACTTTCTTAGGAACTTATGCGGGTTATTATAACGGCACAAGCTCAACGGCAAATGGTATAACAACAGGTGTTAATAATACTTGCATTGGTTATGCAGCTTACCCCACTAGTGCAACGGCAAATAACGAGATTACGTTAGGGAACTCCTACGTTACCAACTTGCGTTGTAACGATACCACCATCTCTTCTTTGTCGGATGAAAGAGATAAAACGAACATCGTTGATATTCCTCTTGGCTTGGATTTTATCAACACCCTTCGCCCTGTTGCCTTTGATTGGAACAGACGAGATGGTTCGTATGTAGGCAAAAAAGACTTTGGGTTTATTGCACAAGAATTAAAAGTGGCGCAGGACGCAACAGAGTATGCCGATCATATGCGTTTGGTTCATGCGGGAGCAGTTCACGTTGACGGTGTTGAGCAAGAATCATTGGAAGCCGATCCAATGAAAACATATCCGATACTAATCAAAGCAATCCAAGAACTTTCAGCAAAGAACGACGCACTTGAAGCTCGTCTTGCAGCTTTAGAAAACGCTTAAAGGAGTAAACTAATGGACGAAATCACCGCAGAACAAATCGCTCAACACTACACCGCAATGGGTCACTCTGTTGATCTGTTGAATGCTGGTCAACCCGCAGACATGGACGATGCTGATTGGGTGGATTGCGTTCAGCGCAACGTCGATCATCTGAAGATTATGGTTGCTAAAGACTTCTGGACCGATGAAGACATGACCGCTGCTAATGCTGCAATAGCTGCTAACGAGTAAGGATCTAACCAATGGCAACAACATGGTCAATTCTAAACACTGAGTACCTTTTATCAGAAGGTGGTCAAACCAACGTAGTTAATCGCTTACACTGGCAATGTATAGATAGTGACGATAACGGCAATCAAGGTCGTGCATATGGCACAGTAAGCGTTCCAACAGACGACTTATCCAGCTTTACGCCTTATGCCGACATCACTGAAGCGGAAGCTCTACAATGGGCCTTTGACGCTTTAGGTGCAGAGCAAGTTACAGCTATTCAAGACGGTGTAGCTGCACAACTTGCAGCACAACAAAATCCGACGGAGGGAAGCGGCACTCCGTGGAGTTAACATTAGCCGCATAATATAGAAAGGACTATACAATGGGACAAGATAAAAAGACCCCTATTGTTATTAATGATGTAGAGTATTTTGTAGAGGACATGACAGATCCACAAAAAAATCTGTTAAATCATGTCGCAGACTTAGACCGTAAGTTATCAAGCGCACGTTTTAATGTCCAACAACTTGAGGTAGGTAGAGAAGCGTTTATCAATATGTTAACGCAAGCTCTAGAACAAAAGCCTGAAGTAGAACCTGAAACAGAGAAGGCTGCATAACAAATGTTATTAGACCCGTCAGAAAAGAATATTATTGACTGGTCTGCTGTCACAGTGGCAGTAGGCTCTTTATTTGAGTTACTGCCAGCTGTGGCTTCATTGTTATCTGTAATTTGGTTGTCATTAAGAATATACCAGACGATTAAAGAATTGAGATCTAAGGAATAAGATATGGCTGCACCGTATACTAATATTAAATTTTCTGATGCTGCAATGCCGCGTATAGCATCAGCAGCTGGTTACAATGCTACGCCATATAATAAAGAAGGTTTTCAACAGTTTCTAGCCCAGAACCCAGACGCTAAAGCTAAGTACGAACAGTTTCAACAGCAAGCTATAGGAACTATGATGGCTGCTAGAGGCGGTGTAGTTAGATTTGTAGACGGTGGTATGGTTAATACAGAAGGTGGGTTTACACTTCCAGAGAATTGGGAACATATTAAAGAAAATTATACACCAGTCCAAAAAGAAGAACTGTTTAATAAGTATTCTACATGGGCAAACGCAAATCCAAATAAAAATATTACCACAGAAAATTTAAAAGACTTTCGTTCGTATATGGGATTAGGTGCTATTCTTCCTACACCTACAACTGCGTCTACACCTACAACTGCGTCTACACCTACAACTGCGTCTACACCTTTGCCCACGAATGTTTCTGGGAACACAGACTTTACACTTCCCGATACATGGGAAACTATTAAAAATACTTACACAGATGCACAAAAAGAGGACGTATATAATGATTATGTTGCATGGACGCGCGCTAATCCTTTAGCACCTACTGCTGGTGGGCCATTTGAGTTTCGTCAAAGTTTAGGGTTAGACGCTACTGTTCCAACTGCACCAGAAAAAGATAGTACGTATGCCCCTTTACAAGTCTTAGGCGATTTAAATCCACCTAAACCCGGTAGTCCGTTAGATGATTGGGGGTTATTACCTATTCAATACCATACATCACCACCGGATATTCCCCCTAACCTTAATGAGTATACAGATCAAGAAAAAGAAATGCTGTATGATCGTTTTGTTGCATGGGAAAAGGCGCATCCTGATGCAATAACTGCTGGAGGGTCATTTGAATTTCGGCAAAGTTTAGGTCTACCACCTGTTTCTGGAACCACTGATAAAATAGATCCCGGTCCACCATATCCTAATCCAGACAGTGATACATTACCACCAACGGGTTTTATAGAAAATCCAATCTCAGCTGTTAATTTAGGTGAATTAGAAACATCAAGACTAGCAGGAATAACACCTCCACTAGCAAGAGTAGCAGCACAACAAACTCCACAGACTGCTGCACAAGATATAACCGCAGGTGCTGGTCAAGTAGGTACAGCTTTTGTTGCACAGCCATCTCAAGCAGGTGCAGTTACAGCGGCACAAGCTCCAACTGCTACTCCTGCTGCTCAAGTTACTGCGGCTGAAGCTGCTGGTGCTGTAGCACAAGCTAGTGCAGAAGCAGCACAAAGTGCTTTTGACCAACAGATTATTGCAGCGCAACAAAATGAGTCCTCTGTATCTCAAGTACAAGCTGCACAAGGCACAGCTAATCTTATTAATAGTCCTGCTAATCGTGAGATACAAGCAGGTGAATTAGTAAGCCCTGCTGCTAATGCCGCAAGAGCTACGGCTTTTACTGAGCAAGTTCAAGCAGCTACAGCTTCCCCTACAGACAAAGCTACAGTACAAGGTCAATTAAGCGAACTATACGCTGACTTTGACGCTGCTAATCCTCCAGCATGGGCAGCTGGTGCTATGAGGGCAGCTAATGCCACTATGGCCGCACGAGGTCTGTCTGCATCAAGCATGGCTGGACAGGCTGTAGTACAAGCTGCTATGGAAACAGCATTACCTATTGCACAGGCTGACGCATCTGTATTTGCACAATTTGAAGTTCAGAACTTGAGTAATCGTCAACAACGTGCTATGCTTGCAGCACAGCAACGCGCTCAGTTTATTGGGCAAGAGTTTGACCAAGCATTTCAAGCTAGAGTAGCTAATTCAGCTAGAATTGCTGATATAGCTAATATGAATTTTAATGCAGAGCAACAGGTAATATTAGAAAATTCACGTGCAGCTAATACTATGAATTTAGCTAATTTGAGTAATAGACAGGCTGTTGTAATGGCAGAAGCTGCTGCATTGTCACAACTTGATATGGCTAACCTAAACAATAGGCAACAGGCTGCTGTACAAAATGCACAGAACTTTTTACAAGTAGATATGGCTAACCTTAATACTGCACAACAAGCATCTATGTTTAATGCTCAATCTCGCGTACAGTCTATATTAAGTGACACAGCAGCACAAAATGCTGCACGGCAGTTCAATGCTACTAGTGAAAATCAGACTAATCAATTCTTTGCTTCATTAGGTTCACAGATTAGTCAGTTCAACGCTAGTCAGTCTAATGCTATGTCACAATTTAATATTGGTCAAACTAATGCAATCAATCAATTTAATGCAAATCTATTAAATCAACGTGAGCAATTTAATGCACAAAATTCATTGGTAGTAGCTCAGTCAAATGCTCAGTGGCGCAGACAAATTGCTACGGCAGATACGGCAGCTATTAATCGTGCCAATGAATTTAATGCTACTAATGCTTTAGGTGTATCCAATACTGCATATAATAACATACAGCAGTTTTATAGAGATATAATGTATAAGGCTATTCAGTCACAAGAAAACGCGCTTGATCGTGAGACAAGAATTGCTACAGCAATTTTTCAAGGTAATAACGCTAAAACTATAGCTGAAATTCAAGCCGATTCATCAAGTGACGGTTCAATATTAAAAACAATAGGCGACATTGGTAGTACTATAGCTAAGATCTTTTTCTAAGAGGAACTAAACAATGAAAACTAAGCTTGATGCGGCGGAACTGTATCGAAACGCTATTAATCGTTCTAAAGTTTCAGTTGTATCTCAAAGACCAAAAACATTTTCTAGAGGTGGTACTCTTATGGGCCGTATGGAAGAGGACAAAAACGATGTAGATTCTAATTTATCTATAGAAGATAGAATTAGAATTTTATATAGCGCTCAAAGACAGGCGCTAAAGGAAAGTTTATAATGGAAGAACAGCCATACATTTTTGATAGCGCTATTCCGGGTGAAAGTCTTACAGGAGAATTAGGGGCACAACCCTATGAACAACCTCCTCAACTTCCATCTGTAGAAGAAGCATTAGAATTTTACTCAGCAACTTTGCTTAGTGAACAACTTATGGGCCGTATCGCAAGTCACTTAGAAACGGGCCGTAAAGTTACACACTTAGCTGAAATGATTGTTGTTAGTGGCGTAGCTTCTGGAAGACATACTTTAGATGTGGCTGTTTTAGTACTTCCTGTAGTTATGGAAATATTAGGTCTAATTGGCGATATGTACAAAATAGACTATAATATGGGTACTGAAGAAGACAAAGAAGAGGCTGAAGAACAGCTAGTTAAATCAGCGTCTAATGCTATTAGTAAAGAAGATGAAACAGAAGAAAATGATTTATTTAGTGATATTGAAGACATACCTGAAGAAGAAATAGGTATGGAAGAACAGGTTCCTATGGAACAGCCTTCCGGTTTAATGGCACGGAGATAAAATATGGCTATAAGTTTTGGTAGAGCGGCTCTAGCTTTTACAGGCGGTGTAGCAAGAGGTATTGGGGAAGCAGAAGACGAAGCAAGAAAGCAAAAGAAGCTTGATGAAAGAGCTTATCTAGATAGATATACGCAGGCTGCTCAGAATGCTTTGCGCTTTGCTGAAACAGACAGACAAGAACGTAATACGAAAGTAGATACCCATAGAAAAAATTTAGGTCTTATAACGTCTGCATTAAAACAAACAGGTGCTACTGATACTGAGGCTATGCAAGCTGCTGCACAATTATATAATAAAAACAGAACAGCTGAAGGCGCTAAAATTGCTTCACAAACAATTCTAAACTCTTTAGAGAAAATTGGAGATGACCCAGACGAGCGTAGAGCTATTTTTGATGACATGAATGCTGCGATAGATCCAAACAATGCTTTTTCATTAGAACAGTTTGCACAACAGTTTTCTGGTCCTAGAACTACTATGAAAACCTATATGCCTGAGATGGGTACATTTGATAGCAGAACTAAACTACAAAAACTAGTTGGTAGAGAGCCAAAAGAAAGTGAATCTATTACTCAAACACGTACTATGTTTGAAAGTATGGGTAGAAAAGAAGAACCTCTTACTTCTGTAACAATACCTGAATCAGATATTAAATTGCCTACGCCTCTTGAAACTGGTTCAGCACAAGATATGGCTGATTTATCCTACAGAAGATATGAGAATGCTAGAGACAACAATAAACCAGATGTGGCCGTTAAACATTTAGCACGTTATGATGAATATATGCGCCGTGTACAAGCAGAGGCTGAGTTGAAACGGGCAGACAAAGACCCAAAAGCGTTTATGTCAATAGATCAATACATTAAAGTATTTACCGAATCTGGTACAAAACCTGTTTATTTATCAGCAGATAAAGAGAGAAGTAAAATTGTAAGGGAACAAGATAGAGAATATATGGGAACAAGAGAGGGCGTTTATAGATCCTATAAATATTTAAGTTCTTTACCAGCAGAAGAACAAAAAAGAATAGCATTAACTAAACAAAATTTTAACGCAGTTACAAAACAATTCGGTTTTGATGATGCTATGGGACAAATGGCTAAATATGACAGGCAAAGATTAGGATCAAGTTCACTAGATGTTTTTGTAAGAAAAATGGACACTGCTAGTGTCCTGTTTAAGACAGATCCGCAAGGAGAAGAGTTTTTAAAATTAGATGCAGATACACGTGATGCCGTTAAAATGATTTATGGTACAGGTGTTTCAGATTCTACTAGAGACGCTTATTTTGACGGTTTAAGAGAAGCTTTCTTCTTCCCACCCACAGTAGGTGGAAGTCAAGACGTTCTTTATAGAAACTATATACGCAACTTATTTCCCCTATAGGATAAAAAATAATGGCTGACTTAACAGAAGACGAACAGGCTAAAGAATACCTTCGTTCATTGGGAATGAATGTTCCTGAAGAAACAGAAGAAGCAAAAGAGTTTGTTCCGCCATTACCCCCTGTTAGACCAGCAGAACTTATGCAAGAGGAAGCTGAACAGGTTGGAGAACCTGTACCAGAAGCTCCTCCAGTACCACAAACAGAATTACAGAAAAAAGTATCGCGGTTTTCACGAACTGATGATACTGAGGCAATGCTTAAACAGTTAGAGGAAAAACGCAAAGCCTCTGTTGAATTTAGTGCAAGTGAAGGAACAAAGACACTTGCTAATGATGTAGAGTTTATGAATGACTTGCGTTATCATTATGAAGATCTTGCTGGTGAACAAGGTGTTCAAGCTGACGATGAAACTAACATTGAATACTTTAATAGGTATATGTCAGATAGATATAGAGCCTATACCAGTAATGAAATAGAGTCAGCAAGATTACTGTTTCACATGCAAGACACGGACGAAAAAGGTCGTCTCGCTTTCGGTAATGTATTTTCTAAGATTGAAGAAAAAGCATCTGACATAGGGGATCAAACCTTTATGGAAGCAACTAGAACAATAGGTGATGCTTTATACTACGGTGCTTACTCTCCAACTACAGTAGTAGGTACGGGTTTGGGTTTTATTGCTGGAGGTGGCGGTGCAGCTGCGGGTGCTACTGCGGCTAGACAAGGGATTATTAGCGGTATTAGAAAGTATTTAATTAACCGAAGTGCTGCTGCTGGTATGGTAGGTAGTGGTATTACAGGTACTGTTGGTGATGTTTCACTACAAGCAGCTGAACGATTAGGTCGTGTTGATCCGGCTACAAGAGAGTTTGATCCTAGCAGAGATCCAACAGACATAGATCTAAGCTACTCTAGAATGGCTATGGTAGGCGGTGTTAGCGCTTTAGGCGGTATCCTTGAGGGTAATGCAGGCGCTGCATATGCAAAAAATTATAGAAACCGTATTGATGATTATCTGACAAAGTTTTCTAATAATGCAAATCCTCAAAGAGCAGCACAAGAAAGAGAATTAGTGGATGCCGTAGCCAATAATACTGAAACTGGAGCAAATCCTTCTCATATATTACAGCTGGCTGAAACACTTGATGTAGTTGTTGATGGTGCAACCAGTCCTAGAAAACTTATGGATACCATATCAGACTCGTTTACATTTGTTGATAATGTTTCTGACGCAGATTTAGCAGCTGCGTATCGGGCAGCAAGAGATCCTAAACTATTTCAAAAAATGGCTAATTTTTCTGTGTTAATACAAAATGATCTAAAAGACAGAGGCATGTTAAACATAATGGGTCAGTCTGTTGTGGATGCTTTTTCTGGTTACAAACCAAATAGACGAGGCATTTCAAGCATAACAGAAGTTATAGCTGACGGTTTTGATGCGGTAGATAATATCTTAATAGGTTCACAAAGAGGTAGTCGCGTAGGAAGAGCATTAGACAGAAATACTTTAACTGAAGCTGAATCAGAAATGTTTATAGAAGCTTTAGAACAGTCTATGAAAAAAGCAGATGTAACAGAAAAAGAATTTTATGCCTTTATGAACGCCTATACAGACGGCCTTATTGGTATAAACGGTAGATACGCAAAAGGTACTATAGGCGACGTTGTAAAAAGTGAAAAATCCGCAGCGGGTCAAGAATTGGCAAGCGTGTCGCAAGCTGCAAAAATTATGAATAGAAATGTTAGCCCATTGTTAGATGCAGATCCTGTTCTTAAACAATTAGTAGAAAGACGTTATGGTAGACCTGATCTTACTACAGAAAGAATGGGTTTAGGTATTGGGGCTTTACGTCTATTAGAAAATGCTCGTATTGCAAGTATGACCTCACAACTTATAACCACAGCACGAAACGTAAGAACAGCAGGTTATATTGTAGGTGCAAAATTAGGTGTAGAGCTTGTTGATTCTGTCATATATCATTCGTCATACGCTCTTACGCAAGCTAAACAAGGTAATGTAAGTTTAAAAGGTTCCGGTAAAGGTTTATTAAATGTATTAGTAGATAGTCTTTCTACTTTAGATCACGTCACTAGTGCATGGAGAAGTGCAAAAGGTAGGGCTGTTATGGAAGCCTCACTTGCAAATAATCCAAGAAGCATGAAACTGCTTATGCGTTATCAGGCTGATATAGCTACAAACTCAGGTACAAAAGCAGGTAGAGCAACTAAAAGTTATATGGAGTTTCTCAATCAACTAAATATGTCAGCTGACTCTTTTTTCAGGAGAGGTTTTTATTTACAGTCGTTAGACAAAAGATTTAAGCAGCTTATGAGAGACCATAAACTTAAATATGGTACGGAGTATATGGACGGTAAGTACAAAAACGTACTTCAGTTTGTTGAAGCAGGAAACAACGTACCAGATAAATTAATACAAGGTGCAGTTGATGACGCCCTAAAAGAAACATTATCTTATACACCTAAACACGGTGTTGGCAGGGACTTTATTAGGATTATGGAAAGTACAAAGCCTGTAAGTTCTGTTGCTGTAACGCCTTTTTCTCGCTTCATGGTAAATGCTTTATCAACAATGTATTCTTATACGCCTGCTAATGTTTTGGTAAAAGGCGCAAATAATCTTTTTAATAAAGAAATAGATTCGTTTGGTAAAAAAGTTTTAACAAGTGATGAAATGCGACAGGCATGGGGTAAAAGTATTGTAGGTTCTGCTGCAATATATGCTTCTAATGAAGTTTTAGCTACAAGAGAAGAAGGTGTTCCGTGGAACGAAGTTGCAGGTATGACACAGGACGCTGAATATCCTTTAGGTGGATTTTTAGCCTTAACTTATTTAGCTAGAATGGCTGTAGGAAAAGAGGAACATGACGCACTTCAAGTCAAAAGAGCTTTTGAAGTCATGTCCGGTATTCCATTACGCCAAGCACAACAAAGTAGTTCTTTACTTGGTGCAGCGGTAGAGTGGTCACTCAATAATGCAAAAGACATAGACAGCGTTCAACAGGTTACAGGTAAATCTGCACTTGCTGAATTTGTAGGTGATATATTTGGTTCATTCTTTACACCATTAAGGCAGTTTAAAGATATAGGAGATGCCGTATCCTTAGAGCCTACAATGCTAGATGTTAAAACTGCCTATGAAGATTCAGGTTTTGGGGAACGTGTAGCACAGAAGATGGCTACTGGATTGCCTACAGAAGCTTTTGGTTATGACCTAAGAGATCAAACAGTGTTAGGTTATAAACTGATTGAAAAGAAAGCAGAAACTAAAAATTTCCTTCTTAACTTTGATAACACTAAATATAGAAATAAACCTTTAGCTCGTTTCTTGGGTATAAACTATAGCCCTGAAACAGACCGTCTTGAAAAGACCTATAAGTATTTAGGTTTTACAGAAAAGGATATTTTACCACAAACAAAAAAATCTGACAGAATATATAACCAAGAAAGATATTACTTCACACAAAGAGCATATGAAGGTCTGACCCGTTTAATTGATTCAGATAGTTACAAATCTAAAGATAGAGACGGTCAGAGAAATATGTTTATGGATGCAGTCAAGCGCTTTAGAAAAATAGCACGTGAAGACGCTGAGTATTATACTCAAAGAGGTTATGATAAAAAATTGAGGGCTGCACAAGATAGGTTTGATAACCTACCAGATAATGCAAGCGACGAAGACAAAGCTAACGCTATGTACGACATAGTATACTATGCAAATTTTGATATAGTTAGTGACTATGCTAAATCAAAATGGCTATCTGATTCAAGCGACGATACCGTAGCAGATGTAGAGAAAGAATTTGAAAGAAGATATTTAAAAGCTAAAAATAAATATGACAATGGCGGAAAGTTAAATGGATTTGAGTATCTCTATTTACGTGGCCCTACCATTGCAGAGCAACAAACTTACAAGCTTGCCTCTGAATATAATGAGTTCTTAAAAGGTGAAACAGAAAGAGATGTAGGTAATATAGTAGGGCAGTAATAGCCCTACCTATTATCTCCAGATCCACCAATCTTACCACGTTCTTTACGTGAGCTAAGTTTATCCATATTATTTTTAGCTATGCGACCTAGGGACATATCTAGGTCCGTAGCGAGAGCAGATAAGTACCACAGTACATCGCCAAGTTCAGC
>Ga0222713_10007081_pt1 | contig 10582 bp, 16 predicted proteins | sample C33_649DmetaG_FD_165061 | JGI IMG/M metagenome (GOLD analysis project Ga0222713, IMG submission 165061) | Estuarine water microbial communities from San Francisco Bay, California, United States - C33_649D | ecosystem: Environmental > Aquatic > Marine > Unclassified | place: USA: California... | reverse complement strand
AGCAAGAAACAGTAATTCTTGAGGGAAAAGATCACCCACGCGTCCCAGAGATTGTTGACAAGCTTTCTAGAGGAGCAAGCCTAGCTGGCGACACAAAAGCAATTGACATTGTAAATAAGATTATCGCGGGAGGAGGCCTCCCGGTAGACAAGATCAAATTTGCTGCAATGCTACTCAAAGACACTGGAAAGATGATCAAATTACTATTAGAAGAAGAGATTAACTCCTTTAAAGATTTTGCTGATATTGTTAAGGAGAGTTTTGGGACAGATATCACTCAACTGCTCACAGCACTGCTCTTAGCGGCAGGTCCCCCTGGTACAGGTTTGTTAGTTGATTTTATCATAGAAAAACTCAAGCAAGCAGATTTGGGCAAAGTGGCTGATATGATTGGCGCTAGAATAGCTTTGTTTAAGTCTGAAGTGATTTCTATGGCTGGTGATCCTAGTGTTGGCTTAAGACAAGGTGAAAGTTACGCATGATCATAAAATAGGGTGAAACTTTCACTCTTCTCAGAATATGTAATAAAGAATCGATTTGGAGATGCAAAATGGCAAAGATGAGCAGAAGGCAGCTAAGACAAATAATAAACGAAGAAATAGCGGGTAGTGAAAACTTGGTAGACCTTCCGCAAAAATTCCAGGTATACAACAGCTAGGCGGCAGCGGCGAAGCAATGTCAATGATTCGGGGCATCCGGCCAAATCCTGAAGGTTCTGTTGCTGAGATTAATCTTGCAACTAAATTAAAAGAAAATGGATATATTTTAGTTGTTACAATTGATGAATATATGAAATACGTTCATAGCGGTCAACCGGACCCTAATGTTTTTGTTTCAATGGGGGGCAACGATCAAAGAGTTGTTTTTAAAAACAAAGATATAGGAAAATACTATGTGTATGAAGATCCTGGCGTTGGTAGTGTAGGAAACGACAACAGTATAAAATTTAGATAATAAATTTATCAAAAAGTAAAAATTCGCGCCGCATTAAGCGGCGCGTTTCTTTTTTCACACAAAAATTTCCGGAGAATTTTCGGCAAACTTTTCCTATTTAATTTTATGAAAATTACACGAAAAGCACTTAACAGAATTATAAAAGAAGCCCTATTAGAAAATGAATTTCTTAGTACTAGAGACTTAGACAGACTTCTCTTCGAGTGGAAGCAAAGGTCTCATAGTGATCTTTCGCAAGTTATGCTTGTGCATTGGATATATCCAAGCGAGGAAGGGTTAGATCATCTGGCATTGATTATTAATTCTTTTGATAGAAAACGCGAGTTTGTTGCCAATGGCTTCGGTGCTCCGCCGCTTATAGGGCTTTGGGCGGCCGAGAACCCGGGTGAGAGTGTGGGTGTACTTCTGCAAGGCGATATTGAATGTGCTTTTAAGAGAGATGTAGAGAGTTTTTCTGAGGGCGGGAAGCTATATCCAAGAGTGAGCAGTGAATCAGAATTTTGGGAAGCTGCTGCACTGTCGCTATCTGATTTTCCTCGTTTGGACGGGCCTTTGCATAATGAATTTTTTGTTTCGAATTGGGAGCCTGTGGCCCTCGTTGTGCCTCAAGCACTTCGAGATGCAATTGAAGAGTGGAGCGAAGAGTTTGTTGGATTTGTTGATCGCCTAAACGCAATTGCACAAACCGCAGATTTACCTGTGCTAAATGAATTTGCAAAAAAAGATAAGCTTTTGGGGTAAGCTTTCACTCTTTTCAGCATATATAATAAAGAATCGATTTGGAGATACAAAATGGCAAAATTTAGCAGAAGCGATATTAGAAATTTTTTTAGAGACACAATTACCGAAATGTATGACGAACCTAGTGCTGAGGAGATTCGCCGATCACCTCGCCGTCGTCGCGCGATGAATCCTTCGCCGGCTGTTAATGTCCGCAGGCCCACTGAAGATGAATTTGGCAATATGACGACCTCGCGCAAGCTTGGAAGAAGACAGATTCGCGAAATGATTGAAGAGGCCATGAAGGCCATGAAAGTAGGTTATGATGGTCGCTCTGAAACTTATGGCGCCGGGCTGCACGGCGCTGACCTAGAATACATGGGCGATATGCCCTATGCCGTGGATTATGACGAAAGTTTGAGTGCCATGCCTGGGCGTGACGATGATGTAGACCCTGACAGTCTCTCTGCTGATGATGAACTTGGCGCAGCTGAAGGCCGGATGAATGCTTTTGGAGATCTTTTCTTGATGTCAATTGAGCATCCTGAAAGAGTCATGCCTGAGATTCAAAGTCGTGCTGACGCTGCAGGTATGGCCCCCTTTGACTTTCTTGTAAGCCAGGGCATGTCTCGTATCGCTGCCTCGAATATCATGGCTGCTTTGGGCAAATTTGATCAAGCCCCTGAGGGTATGACCTTTGGTTGATCTTCTGTGATCACTTTCACCTATCCTTGGGTGTATAATCGGATTTGCGTTTAAAGTCCCACAGAGATCATCTGCGAGCGTGTAATGGGTATTCTGGGGGCTGCTGGGGGGTTTTGATTTCTGGGAGGTGAGCAGAGGACGCAGCGTACTCTGTGAGTCATGGGGTAAAATTTTTCGCAGGAACCCAAAGTAAAAATTGCGCCGCCGCAAAGCGGCGTTTTTCTTTTTTCTTAAAAAAATTTTCGGAGAACTTTTGCAAAACTTTTCCTATGTATATTCATTTAAGGAGTTAAAATGAGCGAATTATCAAGAGCAGATATTAGAAAACTTGTCATGGAGGCCATGCTTTCATCTTCCCCGGGCTCTTCATCTTCTTCCTCGGGCGGAAAAACTCGAAAGTCTGAGATGAAGCAATTTTCTGAGAGCAAGAGCGGTCAGGTTGTTCAGAGAGAAGGTAGAAAAATTCAGAGCTGCTCAGAAGCTATTAAAAAAGTTGCTGAAGATCAAACAGGAGCAATGAGAGAGACACTTGATAGAATTGCTGAATTTGTTGAAAAGACAGGTTCTTGTCTTTCTGGTATGGGTTCTTTAAGTGAGGGCTCTTCCATGTGTGAAAGTCTGCCTACTGTATCTGAATTAAAGCAGTTGCACAAGGATATTGCGCGCTTAGAAAAGTAATCAACCTATTCTTTTCATAAACTTTAAAGGCTCGTGCATATTTATTATGTTGAGTTTTCGTGTATAAGAGAGAGGCTAAATGACTAAGAAGCTAATAAAGAGTCCCATAATTGTATCCCAAGCTTTTCTAAACGAGCAAGCATCAAAATCCCCAAAGTTTTTTACATCTAATGGCAATATTGTTAGCCCAATAATGGAAAGATACTTAAATGCTTTTCTTATGACAGACAGATATGACTTTGAACTTCTAGGCTATTTTGGAGAAAGAATCGCAAGTTTTTGTTTAAATGATCTGTATGGATATAACGATACTAAAAATTTAAATGTATTAAAATCTAAGAATTTTTATTTTGGAGATTTAATCAAAGGTGACGTTGGTCTTAAAGGTGATGTAGAAATACTTTCAGTAAAAGCAACTTCAACAAAAGATTTTCCTTTTAATAATTCAAAAGTTTCTTTAAATGCACTGAAAGAAATGTTTTTAAGGAAAGGAAAAGGCGGGTTTAATAATGAGTTACAAAAAAGAGACCCTGAAAAACCTATCAAGCTGGGTGTTATTAGCATTAGAGTATTAGAAAATAAATTTGAAATTAGAAAATATTCTAGAGAATTTACATTAAATACTTATAAAGATGGCAATCTTATTAAAGTAGAGTCGATTACACCTGTTGGTAGTTCAGATAATATATCTTTAAATAAATACTTAGGATCGGAGATACAAGTAAAAGAAGTATTTGGTGATCCGGAAGTAGTGTTCATAGAATTTAAAACAAGCGAGCAATTAAGTCTTTTTATACAAAACTCTACACAAATAGAAACAAAAAGAAAATTTAGAACTGATTTACTTCAAAAATTTAGAGAAAACTTGGCTTTTGTTTCTAATGAAGATTTAGAAAAAGTTATAAATATGATGCAAGGTTTTTCAAATAAAACACATAATATTAATGAAAGTACTTTGAGATCAATAAACGAATTTAAGTTAGAAGCTATCAAAGAAAGAAGAAAGCGCAGCAAATGCAGACCTGCGCGAAGAAGAATTAATTCAGGTGGAAAAGCAGGGTCTTACGCTGATCCTAGAACTGGTGGCAAGCAAGCTTATGCAGTACTTAAGGCAGCCAAACCACCAGGATCTCGCGGGGGCTGGACAAAAAAGAAATGTATTTGCTGTCACAAATGCCCGAACGATCGCTCGGCCCCAAATGGCTTTGTATGTACCAATCCATCACATCTCTATTGGGGAACAAAAGCTGATAATACATACGATCAAAATCGTGGAAACGGTTGGGCATCAAAAAACAAAAAGAAAAATGAAGGTGACCCAAATGGAGAAAAAGCTTTTGCATATGAGCTTATGATTAGTGAAGATAAAATTAGAAGTCTCATTGAAAAAATTATCAAAGAAGATGTTTGATTTTGAAAATTTACAAAAAGCTGGCAGTGGAGGGTTTAGAATTGTATACTTTCACCCTCAAGATCCGCAAAAAGTCGTAAAGGTCTGCAAGAAAGACGACCTGAGTGCTATTAGACAGTGTTTACAGATGATGCGTGACGAAATACTTGCAGCTCAAAAGTTTCCGCAGTTATTTCCAAAAGTATTTGACATATCAGAAGACGGAAAGTCTTTAACAGTTGAAAGAGCTGATATTCTGATAAAGCCTCATCAAGAGTTTTTAATAACAAATTATTTTCCTGAGTTAAAAGGATATTTTGCAAAATCAGGTTCAGATAATTTTATGGATTTTCTCCGTAGAATAATTGATCAGATACTTAGGGGCAAAAACCAGTACAATATTGAAGAAATAAAACCCTATAATCCCACAAAATATTTTAAAAACAGTCCAAAAAAGATAATTAGAAATGCCATGACAAATCAATTGTTTGTTGATATTTTAAATGCGACTATAGAATTAGACATTGCTTATCTCGATATAGACTGGGGTAATATTGGTATATCAGTTGTTGATAAAAGATTTCTAATTGTTGACGCATCTATGAAAAGTGGTTTTGAAGCTTAGGAGTAAAAATGTTAAAAGAAATAGGCGACGTTATGAGAGAAGCCTATAGCAGAAACTGGATAACAACTAGAGATGGAAACTGTGCTTTTTCTGACGTTAGTAAAAATACTATACATATGACGCCTTCTGGAGTGAGAAAAAATATTATTTTTCCAGAAAGCTTGATTAGAGTTACTTACAAAGAACAAGAAGTAACATTTCATACAAAACCAAATACAAACCCGACCGGTGAGTGGGATATGCATTATAAGGTTCTAAGAGCTGCTAAGACTGACATGGCAACTCTTCATCTTCACCCACCCCACATAGTTGCTGCCATGCACGCAGGATGGGATCTAATTGATCTTGTCTCACCGTTTCCAGAAGTTTATCGCTATACAAAGGTAGGAAAGAATGTTGATAGTCATCCAGCTCTTTCAAAAGAGCTAGCCGAAGACACTCTTAAAAACATGCAAAAAGATGATAAACTATTTTTTGATATTGTTGGACAAAAATCTCATGGTGTTTGCGCCAGAGGCAAAGATCCATGGATTGCTTTTGAACACATAGAAAGAGTAGAGCATGTTTGTAAGATTGTCCTCTTAAGCGGAGCAAAACCACCTGCAAAAGTCAGTAAAAAAAGATTTAGTTTCCTCACGTAAAAGAGCCTATTTATATAGAAGGCTTTTAAGGAGGGCACTGACATGGCTTCAATTACGAAAGATGATTTGTGGAAAGTATTTTCACTTTTAATGTCTGCACTAGTTTTACCGCTAGCTGGTTGGGTTTGGAATACAAATATTAAAGTAGCGGAACTTCAAAATGATTTAGGAGATGCCGAGGCTGTTATTGTAAAATTAGAAAGAGAAATAGCTGGTTCAGAAGATAATTCTCGTCAAATTATTGGTATCGAAAAAGATATCGAGTATATGAAAGGTACTTTGAGTAGAATTGAGTCAATTGTTACTAATGGGAGATATTAATGTTTACTAGATTAGTTTTTTATTCTCTTCTAATTACCAATAATAATACACTTAGCCAAAATTTAGTTTATACCGAAGACGGATCATTTGAAACTATAAGCGAAACTTATGTGCCCACCCAAGAAACAGTTTTAGAATCTGTAGAAGATAAAACTTCAGACATGGTCAGAGATATGACTGCACTTGAACTATTTTTGATAGATCAAAAAATTCATAAAGAATTTTGTACGAATCTTCGATGGGAACAGCCCTCTATTGATGTGTATAAGGAAAAGCTAGAATCACAACTCTCAGATGAGTGCAAAAAAAGAATTCCAGCTACGGAAGAAACTCCCACAGAAGAAATAACTGATTAAATAAAAACATCTTGTTCAACTCAACTATATTTACTTTTAAAGGATCAAATCAATGAAACAATTATTCTTTCTAATGTTCGTTTGCAGCTTCTTTTTAAGTTGTGGCCAAGATATTGGTGTAAATATCAAAAAAGAAGAAGTTATAGTTCCTAATAGAGTTGTTGTTGAGTATATTATACAGCCCCAAAAACCAGAAACATTAGATATTTTAGCTATTATTGACACATCGTGCTCTATGAATGATAACTTTGAGCAGCTATCAATTGGTTTAGAGATACTAAAGACAGATATTTTAGAGATAACAGATGATTTCAGAATATCTTTTATCAATTCTTCTCTTACAGGAGAATATTACGCTGGGCCATTTGATCAAGACTCTACTACAGTAGATCTAATACTCGCACCATACTTATTATCAACAGACAATTATGAAACTTTGTATGAGTCTTTATATAGATTTACGTTGACAGAAGAATCTGAAATTGCATTGCGTCCTCACGCAGACAAGATGTTTATTTTTATATCAGATGAAGAAGAACAAAGTCCTTTTGAAGTAAGAATATTTAAAGATTGGCTTGACAACTATACAGCTAATGTTGATCATGATGTAATTACAATATCAGTGACAGAACTATCTACTTGTGGTCATAATTCTGTTGATATTGGATACAGATATAATGAGCTTGCAAATTATTATGGTAAGAGATATATTGATATCTGCGGGAATTGGTCAACTGCGCTTGTTGACAGTTCTTTTTTAGTTAAATTGCAAGATTTTATTAATTTAAAGCACGTTCCTCTGGTAGAAACAATTGTTTTGACAAGAAACGGCCAAGAAGAAGCACAATGGTATTATCTAGAAGAGACTAATACAATCTATTTTGACTTCAATCCACAGGAAGGGGATGTTATAACAGTCGGTTATAATACTTTGGAAAGTAACAAAGACTTAGAATAAGTATTTTATAATTGGAGAAAAAATGAAGATTTCTAGAAGTGAATTAAGAAAGATTATTGCAGAAGCATCTCACGAAATGTGGATGGATGGTCAAGATGAATACGAAGAACAGCAGAGTCTTTTGTAATCAGAAGAATTTAATGATGATTATGATGACTATGATGATTACGACATGGAAAGAGAAGAAGCTTTTGACGACGTACCTCAAGTCGTAGAAAAGTTTTTAGAAAAATATCCAGACTTAACTGACATTAGAGGCATGGTAGAACATGCTTTAAGCACTGGTAATCCTGAAGATTTAGCGAACAAATGATGAAAATAGGTGCACGCCTTGCCTTAACGGCAAAGCGCTATCCAGAAATGGCACAAGCTATGCTAGAAGAACTTCAAGATCAGTAAATTGGGCCACTTCTTGCCATAATTGAATTCATGTCAGATGAATCTTTAAATCCTAGACCGTGTCCAATTTCGTGTTCTAAAAGAATTCTGCTGTCAAGATAGTTAGACTTGATCCAGATTCTTGCTAATAATATTTTTTCTGTCTGATTGCCGTCAGCATCTAAAAATACATTAGTTGAAGTTACAGCATACTGGGACCTTGTTTGACGCTCATTATTCTCATATATTGCAATATCACCTCTGTCTGGATATTCTCCACAAGATTTTCTAACAATCTTTCCTATTCTTTCACCTCTTGCCCTCCAATTATCAACAGCTTCTTCTAGTGCTTCTTGATCTACATCTGCGCCATTGCAAACAACAATGTTAGGTACATAACCATCCCATGATTGCCAGCGAAGCTGTGCCATGTCTCCTGCATTAGCAGGATTTAAAAGCGATAGAAAAAGTAGTGCTGCTAATTTCATTTTTTTGCTCCTATTTATATCATATAATATAATTTAGGAAAATATTAAATGCACTTATTTCCCAATTACAAAACTGTAAACATTCCAATTAGCGGTAGAAACTATACACTTTACGTGGCTGATGACTTTGAAAAACGAAGAAAAGGTTTGGCAAATATTCCTTTTATTCCTCGAAATGAAGGCATGCTTTTTAAATATGACGAACCTGTGTGTCATGCGTATACAATGGAAGAAACACAATTTCCTCTAAAGATTATGTTTTTTGACGCGGATTTTAATCAAGTGGGGTCATTTGATGCAAAAGCTCGCCAAAAAGAAGAAGTCAGACCTCAGTCTGACTTCATGTATGTGATTGAGATTTTAGGAAGGTAGTCTAGTACCTGCCCCAATATCTTTTTCTAATTAGTGATCCTCTTGAAAGTGATTCATTTATACCAGAGGCTTCACCTATTTGCTGCATTAATTTAAAAGCTTCTTCTGGGTTAAAGTTTTCCCCAACATTTTTATTAATTATCTTCATCAAATTGCCATCCTGCCTTGTAGATTTATACCATTTAACAAACCCTGCGTAATCGGAAGATGCATTTACTCCGTTTATTTTAGAAAATTCTTGCCAGCTATTTTTTATTTTTCTTGCATTTTCTTTGTCACTTGAATTTTCTATATATCTATCCCAGCCAGATCTGGTTCCAGAATCTTGTTTTGATCTAGCTTGTTTGCCTGTTCCGGTGGTCTTATTTTCAATATCTTTTACTGAAAGATTTTGCGGGTCTCCTTGGGTTATCTCACTTACATCTGGTAGCTCTGCTACGGCTTCTTTTGCTTTTCTTTGTTCTTTTATGATAGGCTCTATAAAAACATCATAATACCTGTCGGCCAGGTCGTTTTTGTCTACAATACCATCATTAATTAGTTTAATTATATTATTACCCATCTCAAGTGCTTCAGGTTTTGCTTCCATAGCATCTTGTTTGCCAATTTTTTCTACCGGGAGTCTTGCTTTCTGTCTAAGCAAGGCGTTCTCTCCCTTACCAAATCCTTGAAATATAAGTGGTAAAATTGCTGTCAACTCTTTGGCTGGCGTTGAATTTACGTCTAATAGTCTATCACCAAAAGGCTTAACAGGATCCATGTTTCCTATACTACCATCCATCCTATAAAGATTTTTAAGTCTTTTATCTAAGTTTTCCATTGTAGCAAATTCATAAATAGCTAGTGCAGGTACTGCAAAAGCTGCAGCAACGGCACCGAGAAAAATAGAAGCGCTGCCTACGGTGAGCCCTGATCCAAAAACTGCTGCAACTTCGGGCGTGCTTGATACAAAAACCATTCGACCGCCTTGCCAGGCGAATTGTCGGCCTGCTTGACCCATCCCTTGTTGAAGTAATCTAAAAATTTGTTGTCTTGCAGCAGGATTTGATGTCATTCTATTGATGCAAGAAGTTAGAGACTTCATATTGTGATTCATAACTGCTCTCTGACTTGCACGTGCAGCAAAATCAGATGCTAATGTTCCTGAATTGCCTGTAAACGCTTGCGTTGCCGAAAGAAGACTTCTTCCGTGCGCAGTAACAGCACCAGACATTCCTCTAACTGCATTCCATCCAAAACCAGTAGCAGCTGCTGAGAATACTTCTTCTAAAAGTAAATTTTCTGCAATAATTTGCCTTAATTGTCTACGTGTGATTTTCATTTAGTATCTTCCCCAGTATCTTCTTCTAAGAAGTGAACCTCTTGACAGCGATTCAGAAATCATGCTTTGTTTAAATCTTTTTAAATTATTTAGTATTTTTTTGATAATGGTAGCATCAATACCTAAACCTGCAGGAGACCCTTGCGAATTAAAATTGCTTGTTGTAAACGATTCATCACTTATCGAACCTATCTTTTTAAGATTTTCATCTACATAAAAACCTTTTACGCCACTGCTTGTAACATAGATGACAGCAGCTGCTAAAGTTTTATTATCAGGGCCTGGCTGCCCTGATTTTTCTTTCTGAATAATCACATAACCTGAGTCTACTCCTTCAAGAGCACCTCCTCCTAGATCTTCATGAACCATATCAAAACCTGAGCTTCCTACAAAAGCAACTTGCTCACCATCGTCATTAGCAAGAGCGCCATCACCTACTCTAGTAGAAGTTGTTACACCTAACATGCCTCTGCTAACCAGTCCGTTTATTGTTTCCTCTAGCTTCCCAGCTGTATTGCTTGTACTACCTGAACCTGTGGGTTTTCTATTTGGGCACTTCTCTTTCTGTGCATCTGTTCTAGCATTTTTGAATTTTTGATCCAGATTCCACATATTTTCTGGATATCTTTTCATGGAGAACCAATTTCCGTTCGGTCGCTTTCGTGCCATCCAGCA
>Ga0222713_10007080_pt1 | contig 10583 bp, 11 predicted proteins | sample C33_649DmetaG_FD_165061 | JGI IMG/M metagenome (GOLD analysis project Ga0222713, IMG submission 165061) | Estuarine water microbial communities from San Francisco Bay, California, United States - C33_649D | ecosystem: Environmental > Aquatic > Marine > Unclassified | place: USA: California... | reverse complement strand
AGCCTGTTAAGGCCCGTAGTTCAAATCCAACAGGGACTGAGCTACGGAGCCTAATATGGGCGTCAAAAATACAAAGGGAAAGTCAGCCATGCAAACAGGTTTCTTATTTAGTTGTAAATTCAAGTACTTTCCAATATTTTTGACATCCCTGCGTTATTTTGATGCAATTCTATTTTATGCGATCGATCTTCTTAATTCTCCTGATATTCTCTTCTGCGGTATCCGCACAGGTCGGAATGGGACAATGGCGTTTACATGTCCCCAACCGAATGGCAATTGATGTAGACGGAGGGAATGGGGTCGTTTATTCAGCGTTCACAAATGGTCTTTTGGAATATACGATCGAAGACGATGATAAACGTCTCTGGACAGCAGTAAATGGGCTTTCTGATATCTCATTAACCGGCCTTCTATACAATAATAACGCATTATACATTGGTTATGAGAATGGAAATTTCGATAAGCTTAAAGAAGGCCGCGTAACTAACATTCCAGCCATAAAGCTTGCTCAAATCCAGGGTTCAAAGCGAATCAATAAGATCGTTGCGCACGACGGGTTTATATACCTGGCCACCGGATTTTCAATTGTAAAGATCGATCCAAACAAAGATGAGGTTAAAGATACCTATTATCCAACCGGTGGAAACGATGCAATACTCGATGTTGCCTTTAGAAATGATTCTATTTATGCGCTGAGTAGAACAAGAATGTATAGAGGATACTTGAATAACATAGCATTGAGCGATTCTGCTCAATGGGTGGTCGATAGTCGAATCCCTTATGATCTGAATGAGCCATACGCCGAGATCGAAATGGTGGATAATCAATTATTCCTACTCTACAAGGTGGCAGGTTATGGGGCGGATTCAGTATTTCGTGTTGATAACTCAAGCTGGCAACTTGTAAATCAAGAATCGTTTTCTCTTGAAATCAATTCAATTGATCAGCATGAAGGGGCATTAATGGTAAATTTTGAAGGTGGAATGCTCGCATACAATCCTGATCTTTCCTATGCCTTTTCTGCGACCACTTATTCATTTGGTGAATTCCCATCCATTAAAAATTCAACTGTAATTGACGGTTATACTTGGATAGCTGATAGTAAAAATGGGCTGGTTAGATTCTATAATAATTTTTCGGCGTTGAAAATCCCTTTTGATGGGCCTCCAAAAAATGAGTTCTATGGAATGGATTGGCACAATGGCAAACTTGCCGTTGCAGGAGGAGGCCTTTCATCAATTGCCCCTACTTTCAGCGGATCAGGAGTTTACACCTTTGAAGATGAGGTTTGGACACTTCATGATCGGGATAATACCTCTGCTTGGGATGGTCAACCGATCTGGGATTTCCTGAGCGTAAGTATCGACAGAGAAAAGGGAGAGAAAATGGCTGTCGGGACTTTCTCTGAGGTCCCATTATCCCTCTTTAATGAAAGTGGTGAGATCACCCAAACCTTCACCCCTTCAAACTCTCCGCTGGTAACATCAGATCCATCCGGCACATGGTCTCTGGTTTCCAGTGTGAATTATGATGAAAAAGGAAATCTCTGGGCATTAAATGCCTATTCTGACAAACCATTGAATGTCTACTCCAAAGATGGACTATGGTATTCGTATGATTGCGGTACTGCGGCAAAAAATCGTTTCTCCAAGAAAATGGTGATCGATTATAACGGCAACAAATGGTTTTCTCTGGATAATGCAGGAATCTTTGGCTACCACGATGGGGGTACGCTCTCGGACAATTCAGATGACAAGTTCAAAAATCTCAATACCGGACAAACAACAGGAAACTTGCCATCCAATAGAGTGAATGCACTCGCTGTTGATTTCGATAATGAGATCTGGATCGGCACAGACAATGGTTTTGCTGTTCTGTATAATTCAGAAGGAGCCTTTGATGCAGGGGCCGGTGAATATAATGCCCAGCGGATCAAGGTAGAATACGAAGGTAACGTTGAATATGTACTGGGAAATACTTCTATAAGTGATATTGAAGTAGATGGTGGAAATCGCAAATGGATCGGAACCTCAAATTCCGGAATAATCCTTTTATCTGCAGATGGTCTGGAGATCATTGAGCAGCATACAATACAAAATTCTCCGCTCATCTCAGACAATATTCTTGATCTTCAATTGGATCATTCGACAGGTGAATTGTTCATTGTTACTGATGAAGGATTGATCTCTTACCGCACGAACGCAACGTATGAAGATCCTGAGTACAGCTCTGTAACTGTCTTCCCTAATCCTGCTCGTCCTGAGTTTCAAGGACCAATCACTATTCAAGGCATCCGATACAATTCAGATGTTAAGATCACTGATGTTGCCGGAAATTTGGTCTATACGACCCCCTCGAACGGCGGAACCGCAACCTGGGATGGTAAAACACTGAATGGTGATAGGGTTCAAACGGGCGTTTATCTCATCTGGACTGCGGCAAATGACGGTCAGGGCAGAAAAGTGGGCAAAGTGCTGGTAATTCATTAATCAGTGAAGCAAACAGACACAGGAATTATCCTACATAAGATCAATTATTCAGAAAGTAGCTTAATACTCACGCTCTACACCAGGAACAACGGTCTTCAACGTTTTATTTTTCAAGGAGGAAAAAAGAAAAACGCCGCGGTGTTTCCGATGAGTCACGTTGAATTCACACACTATTCTCGCTCTGACAGTGAATTAGGTAAAATGACCGAGGCCTCTTCCACAGGAATTTCCGTGGAAATCCCTTTTCATCCTTTACGTTCATCAATTGCATTTTTCATGGCAGATGTTCTACGCCAATGTTTAAAAACAGAATTAAAGGATGTATCTCTTTTTGAATTTCTTGAAAAAAAGATCGAGCTGTTAAACCACACTGATCAACTCGCCTATTTCCCACATGAAACTTTAGCTCAGCTGACCCATCATCTAGGACTAATGCCTTCTGTGGAGCGAGGAGATTACTTTTTATTACAGGAAGGATCCTTCTCAGAACATCATGCGTTCGATCAAACCGCCGAAAAAGGGGAGGCAGTTGAAGCATTTCGTATGCTACTGTTAAATGAAAGGCCTGAACCTTTTCAATCAATGCAACGCAAGCAAACTCTCCATCTTATTCTCAGGTATTACAACCTACATATTCCGAATTTTAATGTGGATAGATCACTTGAAGTTCTGCGCGAAATAATGGAATAAAAAAAGTCACCATTCAAGTGACTTTTTCATAATGCAAGTAGAGAGTTAAACGTTTTACTTCAGCCTTAATTATTCTTTGGCTCCTTTATAAAGATAGAAGAAAAATCGAGATTCTCCATTGAATTTGTTTTAAAATCGCGAACCCTAGCATTTACCATAATTATAAAATCATCTGTCATGATCGGCATTACGGCCGCCTCATCGATGATCATCTGATCACACTCAACCATTAATTTATTTCTTTTCTCCAGGTCAGTTTCCATCATTGCCCTTTTGAATAATGCGTCATAAGCTGTATTTCTGAACCTGAAGGAGTTTACTGTCATGCTATTTTCCTTAATATTTCCACTATAAAACAAGCTTAGGAAGTTTTCAGCATCCGGATAATCCGCAACCCAGCCTGACCTCCATATCTTGGCTTTCCCTTTGTTGATGGCATCATCACGTTCATTTATCGTGCATAATTTGATCTTCAAATCAATATTTAATTCCTTCTTGATTTGATCAGCTACACCCTGACACATTTTATGCGTCGATGAGCCCTCGATTGCGTTGACATAAAAATCTAAAGTTGGAAACCCTTTACCATTCGGAAAGCCCGCCTTCGCCAACAGTGCTCTTCCTTGGTCTGAATCAGTTTTAAATCCTTCCACATCCTCGTATGGGAAATTGTCCATCTTTGGTACAAAGCCATGTTTTGTAGCCCACCCTTCGCCCAACAAATATTGATCGACGATAAACTCTCTGTTCACGGCAAGGTTAAATGCCCTTCGCACAAGAGGATTACTAAACTCTTCGCTTTCGCACGCGAAAGCCAGATAGTTGATGTTCATTGAAGACTCAGATTCAACTTTATGCTTAATGTTTTTGCCTGCCTGAGCTTCTTGCAATGTGCCAAATACATTTTCTATCTCCTCTACAGGAATTTCCAATACAATATCTACTCCTCTATTTCGAAATGCTAAAAGTTCATCCTTCTTCGTTTTGGCATAGGTCATTGTAATCTTATCCAGAAATGGAAGTTGATTTCCCAACTCATCCTTTCTCCAGTAATCAGGATTTCGTGTCAAAATAATTCCATTTGCAGACATCTCATCCAGCATGAACGGTCCTGTCCCTACCGGGTGAATCCCGATTTCATCCCCATACTTTTCATAAGCCTCACGAGGGAAAATACCAAGATTTGTATGCGTCAAGATCTTGTCAAACCCAACAAATGCATCTTTTAATTTGATCTCAATTTCATTACCACTTACTTTAATACCTGAAACACCTGCTTTTGGGAGGGATGTTTTAGACCGATCATGGAAATCCGCCGCACCTTCGATTCGATCTACTAACAAGTAGCTCATCTGATTAAACTTCAATCCTGAACATGCCATTTCGAGCACATACTTCACATCCTCTGCTGTGACTTCACGAGTTCCATTTGGAAAACAATCATCATCATGAAACTTTACTCCTTTTCTGATCTTAAATTTGAAAGTCCTGGCATCATCGCTAACCGAATATGATTCGGCAATAGATGGCACAACATTCATCGATTCAACATCAATCTTTAAAAGGGTTTCATAGATCTGGCAATTAATCCGTTGTGAATAAAGGTCCACTTTTTCCATAGGGAAAAGGCTTTCAACCTTTTCGGAGGACATGAACTTGAATTCACCCCCGTACATTTTACCCCCAATTGCCTCCTTTTGTTGTTGTTCTTCCGAGTCACCACAAGAGATCAGTATGGTTGTTAGAAAAGAAAGCGCCAAAAGTGAATGGAATTTCATGATCTTTTAGTTTAGTGTAAACAAATATATCAAAATAGCATATCAATAACCGACTTTCGCCCTAACCCTTTTCAACACATCCTGAGCAACTAAACGGGCTCTTTCTGCACCAAAATTCAGTTGAGAATCGATCTCATGTTTGTTTCGCATCAGGTGTACGTACATTTTTCGATTTAGTTCGAATTTTTCCAGAATCAATTCGTACAAAGCATTTTTTGCATGTCCATAGCCATACCCTCCTGCCAGATATTTAGATCTCATTTCATCCTGCTGCTCACTCGATGCTAATAACCTATATAAAGCAAACACGTGACAAGTTTCAGGGTCTTTTGGATCTTCCAGCTCTTTATTATCTGTTAGGATCGAATTGATCTGCTTCTTCAATTGTTTTTCCGGTAAAAATATGTCGATGTAGTTGTTTCTTGATTTGCTCATCTTCTCTCCATCAGTTCCAGGGATCAGCATAGTGGCTTCCTGCACCTTATCCTTAGGTAGAACAAAAGTTTCTCCCATTTTACTGTTAAAACGAGCCCCCACATCTCGAGTCATTTCTAAGTGCTGTAGTTGATCTTTACCCACCGGCACAATCTCCGCGTCATATAACAAAATATCAGCGGCCATTAGCATTGGGTAAGAGAACAATCCGCCATTCACATCCTCCAAACGATCTTTTTTGTCTTTGAAAGAATGGGCAAGCTCCATTCTGCTGAACGGAAAATAGCAAAGCAAATACCACATAAGTTCAGTAACTTCCGGAACATCACTTTGACGATAAAAAACTGTTTTTGAAGGGTCTATACCAAAAGAAAGCCAGGTCGCCGCAGTAGAATAGGTGTTTTCGCGAAGCAGATCTCCGTCTTTGATCTGAGTCAATGAATGCATATCAGCAATGAAAAGGAAAGACTCGTTCAAAGGGTCATTTGCCATTTCGACTGCAGGAATGATCGCTCCCAAAATATTCCCCAAGTGCGGGGTTCCTGTACTTTGAATTCCGGTGAGTATTCTCGCCATATCTTCTCCATTTTTCAACGAAAATACTTAATTTCGGGGGAAACCTGACACACTACTGTGCCGGACAATGTATATATTTTAAATTTGTTCTATGCGGATCGTGACGGGAGTATTATCACTGTTTTGGAAACTATACATCGGTATTGTTTTCACCGCTTTTGCCATATTACTTTACCCCTTCTTTCTAGCCCTTTTATCTCGTCCGCAGTGGAAAAAGAAAAGCTTCAAACTGTTCGTTTTCTGGAGTTGGATGATGCGAATCATCTGTTTTTATCATGTTAAACGAATTGAAGCTCATCCACTGCCCGAGGGGCCATATATTATCGTCGCGAATCATTCTAGCTACCTGGACATTTTCTTCATGCACTCGACCCTTCCGGGACATCCGTTCTTATTCCTTGGTAAGGCTGAATTATTGAAATACCCAATTATTTCAACGTATTTCAAAGGATTGAACATTCCCGTTTACCGTAAGGATCGTTCAAAAGCAGGACGTTCATTCGTAAAAGCACGTGAAGCAGTTGCCGAGGGCTGGTCGATCGTCATCTTTCCCGAAGGAGGAATTCCTGACAACGATAATCCTAAAATGGTTCCATTTAAAGCCGGTGCGTTTAAATTGGCAAAACAGCTGGGCTTACCTATTGTTCCGCTAACCTTCACAAACAACTATCATCTCTTTTCTGACCCGACTGATCTCCTTGGACCTGCGCATCCGGGAATATCTCGACTTTACATTCATCCCTTCATCTCAAAAGAAACAGTGAATGAAATGTCAGACAAGGAGCTTTCGCAGCAATGTTTTGAGGTCATCAATGATCCTATAATGAAGGAACATCCACATCTTTCAGTATAAACATTTTCTAATTACTTTTGCATCATGAAAATCACCGAAGAAATTGTAGACCATATCGCACACCTTGCCAGACTCCGCTTCCCGGGAAACCAGAAGGAAGAGATCAAAGCGGATATGGAAAAGATCACCAATTTCATGGATAAGTTGAGCGAAGTAGATACTGAAAATGTGGAGCCTTTAATTTTTATGACAGAAGAATTGAATAAGCTTCGTGAGGATGAAGTGAAAATTGAAATTTCAAAGGATGACGCCTTAAAGAATGCTCCTAAAAAAGATTCTGATTACTTCAGAATTCCCAAAGTTCTCGATAAATAGTCGTTATTTAGATTCCCGTTTAGACAAATCCTTATCGACAATCCAATTCCAATAAAAGCGGTCGCCTAAGCGAGAAAATCATTGATTCCCTAAGCCAAAATGTAAATTCTTGGCAAGCCCCTGTGACCAGCAAAAGAACACAAGGCAAGTAAAGCATTCCTTCGATTGAGTCTTCAGCCAGGCAAAAATTGAAAAAGACACAAAAAACCAAGCTTTACATTAATCAAGGATATCTGAACGCTCATCTACACGAAACCCTCCCGATTGTTCTGCAATCAATCTTTTCAATGTCTCGTGTTCCGATATTGTTACCACATACGTCTTGGAAAGAGTGTCGTGCCATCCCCTTTCTCCAAGGCAAGAAAGAGCTTCAAACGGGATGATTCGAGCAAAAGACCTTCCCAAAAGTGTCGAAGTCTCAGGTTTATTTCCATATTCATCGATCACGACTGAATTCGTAACCAGCTTTCCTATTGAAGTTCCCATGGTTGATTCTACCGTAAAATAATAAATTGCCGTTATCAGCATTGAAACCACATTCCACATGAGATCCGAAACTGTATTCGCTGTGTAAGGATCAATCGTTGCAAACACGAACCCGATTCCAAAATTGATTGCATAAAGAACAACCAGATCGATCAAGTAATGACCAAATCTTTTCCATCCATGAACGGTTTGAACTTTTCTTTTCACGGCCGCCTGATAAGGATCCGCTGTGCGATTGCCGAATGCATCTCTTTCTCGGTGATAGAACGTTTTCTCTTCAGTTAGATCAGTGATCTTTAGTTTTGTCATAAGCTCCAGTTATATTTATCCAATTCAGTAACACATACCGTAAGTAGATCAATGCTTCCTTCAATGTCCTTTTTATGTGCCATTTCAATTACCTGGTGAAGGTGTCTTGTGGGTATAGAAACGGCTCCTGCGATCGATCCTCCTTCTGTCATTCGCTGAATTCCTGCAGTGTCTGTCCCACCTGCAGTCAAAATCTCCGGCTGCCATTTGATCTTGTGTTTATCTGCCGTTTTTTTCATGTAATCCACCATTCTGTAGTCGCAAATAGTTGAGGCATCCATGATCTTTATGGCTGCACCGTCACCCAGTTTAGTGATCATTTCATGTGCGGCTGCACCTGGAAGATCAAAAGCAATGGTTGTGTCAAGACCGAATCCAAAGTCAGGGTTGATGCGCAATGCCGAAACATTTGCCCCACGTATTCCGACCTCTTCCTGAACTGTAAAGACTCCGTAAATATCATAAGGAACCTTTTTCCCTTTCAGTTTTCGAAGCGTTTCGATCAAAATAAAAACAGCTAATCGATTATCCAAGCTTTTTCCATTTACGCATTCCCCCATCTCGATGAATTCTCTTTCTCGTGTAATGGGATCACCAATATTGATCAGTTTTTTTACCTCTTCAGCGGGCAAACCTGTATCAATAAAATAGTCAGAGAGCTTCGCTACCCTCTCTCTTTCTGCTGCTGTCATGACATGGATCGGTTTGGAAGCCATAACTCCAATAACATCCTTTTTCCCATGGATCAATACACGCTGAGCAGTCAAAGTTTTTGGGTCAAAACCCCCAAGAGTATGAAAACGAATAAATCCTTTATCATCAATATGAGTTACGATAAAACCGATCTCATCCATATGGGCACCGATCATGACTTTTTTGCGATCCGCAGGCTTCGAAGAGCCTCTTTTGATCGCGTAAACATTACCCATATTATCGGTTTGCACCTCATCGGTCAATCCTTTCAACTCTTTCAGCACCAGATCTCTAATTCTCTTTTCAAACCCAGGTGCACCTGGCACTGTGCATATCTGTCCCAGTAATTTCGTGTTGATCGCCATTGTTGTTTTGTTTGGATTAAAAATAGAAATTCTCATTGATTTCGATCCTTGGAACTTAAGGGAGTTATCAATTCTATGATTTGAATTATCTTTAACCTATGTCTAAACTGAGATCAGCTTTTTTTTGTCAGAATTGTGGTTATGAAACTCCAAAATGGTTGGGTAAATGTCCTTCATGTAAGGAGTGGAATACTTTTGTAGAGGAGCTAATCGAAAAAACCGTTCCGACCGTTGTTGCTTTCTCCGGTGTGACCAAGAACGCAAAACCTCAGCCATTGCAGGATGTTGAACAGAGTGACCAGCAGCGACTACCTCTCCGTGACAAAGAGCTTCAACGAGTTTTAGGAGGAGGATTAGTGCCCGGATCTCTCGTTCTCTTTGGTGGTGAACCGGGAATTGGAAAATCAACACTAATGCTGCAGATGGCCATTCAGGAAACTCAGCTCAAGGTTTTGTATGTTTCTGGAGAAGAAAGTGAACAGCAGATCAGGATGAGAGCGGAACGCATTGGGCTTGAAAATCAGCAATGCTACATATTGACTGAAACCAATCTTCAGAACATTTTTAAACAAGCGGAAGATACGCAACCACAATTGTTAGTGATCGACTCCATTCAAACGCTTTTCTCATCGAATATTGAAAGTTCACCGGGTAGTATCTCGCAAGTCAGAGAATGTACTGCTCAGTTACTTCGATACGCGAAACAAACCGGAATTCCAGTGTTCCTGATTGGACATATTACGAAAGAAGGAACATTAGCAGGCCCAAAAGTCCTGGAGCACATGGTAGACACCGTTCTTCAATTCGAAGGAGACCGAAATCACGTCTATCGTCTCTTACGATCCATTAAAAATCGTTTTGGAAGCACCAATGAGCTGGGCATCTACGAAATGGTGGGGAGCGGTCTTCGTCAAGTAGAAAATCCTTCTGAGATATTGATCACGAACACAGATCAGACATTGAGTGGTGTGGCGATCGGTGCAACGCTTGAAGGCTTGCGCCCAATGTTAATTGAGGTTCAGGCGCTGGTCAGCACTGCTGCATATGGAACTCCTCAGCGTTCCTCAACAGGTTTTGATGTGAAACGTTTGAATATGTTACTAGCCGTAATGGAGAAGCGTTGTGGCTTTCGTTTGGGAGCGAAGGATGTATTCCTGAACATTACAGGGGGTATTAAGGTGGATGATCCAGCCATTGATCTTGCCGTTGTTGCTTCGGTACTTTCCTCAAACGCGGATCTCCCTATTGACTCAAAGATCGCTTTGTCTGCAGAGGTGGGTCTGTCCGGTGAGATAAGACCGGTCAACAGAATAGAGCAACGCATCTTTGAAGCTGAAAAACTCGGATTCCAGCGTATTGTGATTTCCAAATATTGTAAAGGAATTGATCCTAAACGCTTTAAAATAGAGCTCGTTCAGTGCGGCAAGATCGAAGAAGTTGTCAAGGCGCTTTTTGCTTGATCGAAATTTACCATCCAAAAAATCAGACTTTTTTCAATGATGTTTGTATCGTCCTCTTGTATTCTTTCCCGATTGCTATCATTTTTTAGTGTATCTTTATATTCAGTTGCCAAAAGATCCTCTTAAAAACAATC
>Ga0222713_10007079_pt1 | contig 10583 bp, 15 predicted proteins | sample C33_649DmetaG_FD_165061 | JGI IMG/M metagenome (GOLD analysis project Ga0222713, IMG submission 165061) | Estuarine water microbial communities from San Francisco Bay, California, United States - C33_649D | ecosystem: Environmental > Aquatic > Marine > Unclassified | place: USA: California... | reverse complement strand
TTGTGTAATTACATTACTTGCTATATCAGCTGTTTGTATTGAGCCGTCAACTATATTGACTGCACCTCTAGTTCCTAGATCTGAGATTCTACGTATACCTGTCATTATTGACTCCAAAACTGATTAATTAATGACAACATTATTCAGAGACCTCATAATCAATACCTGCAATTCCTTGAAATTTTTGCATTTCGGTAAAATGTTCAAGTTCTTCTGAAGTCATTTCCCTGACGGTAGACTCCCCAGTTTCAACATCTAAAATAGTAATTGTTTTAGGCGTTTCGGTATCCATATACTCTCACCGTTCCGTTTACTGTTGTTCCGCTATTTGGATAGATATATAAACCCGTGTATGAGTTTGTTATATATTGAAACCCGCTGTTAACTACTTGAAACCCTGTGCTTGTGCCCCAACCCGCACTTTGAGCGTTAAAGTAGGTCAAACCGTTGACAAATGGGTTTAATAAATCTAAAGAAATAGCACCATACAAGTTTGCAAATACGCCCGCCCAAAAGCCATTGCCTATGTATGCCTGCCAGTCTCTTGTTGGACCTGCACTATTCGTATTGTATGTTGTTAATGAATAATACCCCTGTGCATTTGTGCCACTTCCATTTCGCAGTTGCATCCACATGGTTACACCGCCAGCAGTACCTGTATGCTCTCCATACGCCATAATTCTGTAATGCTGGTATGTGCTAGAAAAACAATTGTCAATTGTAATGACACTACTAGAAAAAGATTGCTCTGCAATTAACTCTAATCCTACTGGATTATTTGACCATTCTAATCCAGTTACTTGCGCTGAGTTTGCTTGAAGATAACGATTATTAGAACCAACAGCAAGTCTTGTTAAAGTATTATCTGCTGTTCCAGCCAATAAATCTCCTTTTGCATCGAATATTGATGCAGTTACTGCTGTGCCTAAAATTTTTGTTGCTGCTATTGCAGCAGAAGCATTGATATCTGCATTAATAATTGTTCCATCTAAGATTTTAGCGCTTGTTACTGAAGAATCGGCTATTTTATCTGTAGTGATAGCTCCATCTGCAATATAAGTTGATAATGGATTTAATGGTCCATCATTTTCTACTCCAGATATAGTTATATTTAAAGTAGAGTTAGCTGAAGCTAGAGCTGTTAATATTTCTGTTGAATTTAAAACCTGAGAAAGATTGATAACTATTGCATCGTTTGCAGCGACTGATGTTGCACTAAACAAGGCGTTTGGAGTTGCAGCAGAACCAATAAATAAACTAAATGTAGCCGAAGATCCAGTAACATTTGTAACAACTATTTGCTTAACAATAGCAGTTTTACTAGCGGGCACAGTATATAGCGTTTGCCCGCTAGTAGTTAATTGAGTTGGATTACAGAGTCTTTTTTCGGTAAAAGACATTACTCTCCCTACACAAAATGCTTAGTGATTGCAGTCAAAGCTAATAGTACCCAAACTACGTTAAAAAGAATAATAGTTGGAAGAGTTTTTACTGTAGAGGACCAGATTAGAGCACAACTAGAGACGGCAGCAAATATGTATAACCACCACCACTGTTGCCCAAACAAAAGGCCTGGAATAATAATCATAAGCTTAGTACCAAAGCCCCAAGCTTCAACCATATTTGCCTTGGTCCAATATTTTGTATTAGACATTGTCTTTATAGCTGTTTGAATTTTCTGAAAAAATATTTTAATATTATTTGTTTTCTTTGGTTTATTTACCATTAATTTAGAAACATCTTCACCATTAAAAAAATGATCATTAAAATTGTCAATCATAGACTGTTCTATAACCGTTTCAATATGTTTTGGTTTAAACGACATTTTAATTACTGCTCCAAAATAATATTCAGTTTTTCCTCAAAAGAGGGGTCTTTATGCTGTTCACAGATTTGTAAAATCCATAATTTAAATTCTTGTGACATCTGTGGATGAGCTGGTATTAATTTGTAATCTGGATTTCCCTTTAAAAATTTTGCCAACTGCATATCAGGCATTCCGTCAATTTCTTCCAATATGCTTTGCGGAATGTTTAACTTTTCATAAACCATTTTAGAATACAAGGCCATAGGGTGATCACTATTAAAAGGTTCATCTACCATGAAAGACCATTCACGCATAATTTTAAATAACTGATAAATAGACCTGCCGAGCCACATTGACATCGGTAATGATCTTTTTTGTAGATCAAGAGTGCCGTGGTTTCCATCTACTGTTGTATATTTAATTTGTAGATAATCAATATAAAAATATGGAACTAGAGATATAATGTGTCCCCATTTTTCTATTCCACTTACCTGTAGCTCAAAGTCATCATAGTCTGACTTCCATCCACTTTCCCAGGTTTCGTTTTCGTAAGGCGTTCCCATGGCAACACCTATTCCACCGTAAGTAAGATTTTCGCACCTTCCTGCTTTGTTTGCATTTGTTCCCTCATCTATAAAAATGCATTTTTGCAGGACAAATACCCCAGGTTCGTATGCTCCAGCTTCTAATAAAAGCCTATTTTGGTCAATAATCATTGCAACTCCTGTATTTTTTGTTCAACAACATCTAATCTATAACAATAAGCACCTAGTGTGTCCATCATAGGCCCTTCGTTTACTGGCACTATAAAACGTTTATAATCAAAAGTACTCGGATCAATATTAGACTCTAAACATTTTGTGTATATTTTTTTTATGAGTGCTTGTTTAATATCATTTAAATTTTTTAGCTTTTCGTCTGCGTTCATTTTCGCCATCTACTTTTTTGTTTTTCTTTTAGTTCAGCGTCAACTCTTATTCTTTCTCTTCTATACGGGGCACCAGTCCCATCTGCAGGAGATATGTGACCATTGCCCATGCCAGTTGAGGCTACATATTTAAAATAGTCTTCATCATTAAATAAAACTTCCGTAAAATCTGAATCTCTTTTAAAAGGAATTAACTGAGCCATTGCAGTTCCAAATTTTATAGTAAATGGTCTATCGTTAATTGGGTTAATTACTACATTCATTTGATGATAAAAATCAGTGTGAACTATAGCAGGCAGCACTGTGTAGTCCTCGTTTGGCTCCCAATAGATTGGAACCATCAAAGTTGACCAACCTGGTGCAGTTTCAATTCTCCATGGATTAATAATTTTTGGATATTGACCAGTCTCTATCTTTCTAACCGCTGTCATAGGACACTCGCCAGTGGAATTATAGTTAAATCCAGACACTGAACCAATTGGAACATCCTTGCCGCCTATTACAGCTGATGGAAAATAGTCATCAGACCCAGTCTCCCATGACCCACGTCCATCTGGTCTAAATCTATAATTTGTCCACATCGGCAATGTTGCACCAGCGCTCAAAAAATCTATTGTTCCAGCACACCTTCTTAGTGAGCCTCCATCTTTCTTGATTCTTTTAAACCAAGATGGTTGATTAGCCAGGGAGTTTATGTATGGAGCAGATTCCATTAATCTATTGTCCATAGGGGTGAACCTAATTTGCCCTGGTTTTAACTTTTGTTTTTTTGGTTTTAGACTCACTGACCATTCCATTCTTGATCTAAAGTATACAATTCACTTAAGGCTTGTGCATGATCCACAAGTTCATGATTACTTCTACCTTTAGAGTATTCATCTAACTGTTTTTCTACTTCTCGTCTAATCCCAAAATGATCTATTGCCATCGTGCATGCCTCTACGTTGATAATTCCTTGACCCTGACCAACATGAGTCATATGAGGTGCTAAAAACATTTCTCCATGAGAATGATCAAAATCATTTCTTGAAGGAGGTCTTTCTGACCATAAATCTATAATATCTTGAAGCTCTTTATTTATTGGCATGCTTGCCATTTCTTGCCAGAATTTACTATCTCTTCTATCGCTATAATAGTGTAACCTAATCATAGTTAATATATTTTTCATAACTTTTTCAAAAGATTCATTAAAATGCTTTTGAGAAAACTTATGACCTGGTTTATAAGAAGATATATACGGTATTGCCTGACGAATTTGTTGAATTGTAGAACCAATACTAGTAGCCTCTAAAGGTTCAACGAAAGAAGAAGCCAGTCCAACTGCGATAACGTTTTTTTGCCATGGCTCTTTTACGTATCCAGCATCGAAACTAATTACTCTAGGATCTTTAGGAAGTTTATATCCACTTATTTTTTCCGCTTCTTCTATGGCTTGTTCAATAGATATAAATTTATCGCAAAAAACATATCCATTTCCCCTTCTTTCTTGTGTGGGTATTTCCCACATCCAACCAGAAGAAGCCGCTTTTGCTCTTGTGTACCCATGAATCTTTCCGCTTGGATCAGACTCTGTAGGAAATGGAATAGCAGTGTTGCACAGTAGGTAGTCACTAAAAGATTGCCAATTAACATCGCCCATTTCTTTTAAAAGAACTCTTTTAAACCCTGAAGCATCGAACCAAAAATCTGCTTCTATTTCATCACCTTGTTTTGTTCTTACTGATTTAATAGTTCCATCTTCATTTTTTTGTACTGAATTGACTAGGCCGTCAACAAATCTGACTCCCCTATTAAAGGCAAGTGAGATAAAATATTCATTTAATTTAAATGTGTCAAAATGATATTGATTTGTATTATTGTGAAGATTTTCTTTCCTAATTTTATCTCTTACCAAACCAATTGACGATGTTTGAGATGTTAATGTTTTTCCAGTTTCTATAATTCCCATATATGCTCCGAATAAACCGAAACAATATATGTCGTCTACCCCTGAAACGCTGTGAAAGTAATCGGGAGTATGGTTTGTCCAATTCTCATACCTTATACCGTATTTATGAGTAGCTGCAGTTTCTGTCAGCATCTCGTGCAATGGTATGTCGCACAGTTCCATGAACTGACGCCAATGTTCAGTTGACCCTTCTCCAACGCCAATAATTCCAACATCAGACGAAGAAACAACAGTAATACCACATGCAGGAAACGCTCTTCTTAATAAAAGAGATGTTATTAATCCAGCTGTTCCAGATCCAATTATTCCAAAAGTTCTTGGTTTAAATTCATTTTTGCTATCAATCATAGACATATTATACCATTATTCATACCATGTAACTAAACTATATTTAATTCCAGATCCTACCGAATGAGCAATATGTATATAAGGAAAATTAGAAGGAAATAATACTACCATTCCAATTTCCATGGGAATAGATAAATCAAAAAATGGAAATTCTAAATCGCCGCCATTTTCTGGAGCAAGAATGCAGGACACCATGCTAAAAACTCTTCTATTATCAGGAGCATGGTCTACATGTGCATGATATTCTGATTCTGGATAATATTTTAACAATTGATATGCAGCGTGCATTCCAGAAGGAATGAAATATTCAGTCCTATAATCTTCTGTAACTTTTTCTATTGGAGAACAAATATTTTGCCAAAAATACTTAGATAATTCGGTTTCTGGATATGGTCTCATTAATGGTATTAATGAGCAACTTAAAGATGTTCTATACTTAGAAGAAACACCGTTTCCAATTTTAGACGAACCCCAATGCAATTCAGACCAATCACTAGAGGTTTCTTGCTCTAAGTTTTTTATAAAATGTTCTGCATGATCTTTAGAGAACACATCCCTGTAAATAGAGATGCACTTTGCGGGGCTTTCTACTTTCATATTACCTCAAATTCACCTTGATATAACATAACATCATCGTTCCAAATTGTATAATTATATTTGTTTTTTTCAAATATTCTAAAACGAAATCTTAATATGTGTTTTTCTTTTAATGTAGGAAAAAACTTATATTCATTATCTGAGCTCTTACAGGTAATAAATACATTTTTTGCAAAAATATTATACTCATCAGTAACATCTAGCCAATATATACATCCGCTTTGTACCGAATCAGGACATTCAATAGCAAATGTTTCTGGAAAAGACTGAATGCAGATACTACTAAAAGTATCGGAGATGTTTATTGGCAGTTGCGCTTCTTCTGAAAGCTTTTTAGCTTCCTCTGGCATTCCAAATTCAGTTAAATGCTGTGGAACACAAACAAATCTTTTCATTGCAAGCTTGCTATTTTACTCTCAATCATTGATAGGCTATTTAAAAGAGCTTCAACTCTTTCCTTTTCTGCTATCATAACAGAACTAAAACCAGATAAATCATTTTCATCAAAAGTATCTGGATCAAGCCCTAGTCTAATTAAGATATTAAAAATTTCTAACTTTATACCTCTTTTAGAACCTACTAACATATCAATTTTTTGCTGTGTTGTTAATTCAAAATCCATTTTAATTTTCTCCTTTTAGATATTGTATATTATATACGAAGACCCTGGGGTTGCGATTACGTTGTCCGCAGCATCTATTAAACCTTGTCTTACGTCAAACAGTATGTTATTGCTTATTGTATCACATACTACCACAATAGCTCCACCGCCACCTGCACCACCCCTTTTGCCAGTTGCGCCAGTAATAGCTGGAGCACCAACGCCATGAGATGCGTCGTTTACTCCGCCTGCACCGCCAACATAATGGTGTGCTGGATTGTAGCTAGGCGGATTAGCGTGGCTTCTATGACTAGCTGGCCCAGTATGATGATGATGATATCTAGGGCCTCCATGCGTTATGCCATTTACGTGCGTATGCGTATGTGGTGGTTCTCCAAAGTGTGCATGAACGTGTCCATCATGTCCACCAAACGAACCATGATAAAATCTTTCATGATGATGGGCATTTCCGTCTGGCTGATACCAATTATGATGGCCATTTGGCTTCTGATGACCATGCGGAGGATAGTGCGTCCAGTGTCCAGTGCTTTCATGAGGCTTCCATGCATGCCAGTAGTGACCATCCCAGTGGTGAACACCGCCATGAGGTCCGTCATTATGCGGATGATGATAGTGACCACCATGATGCCAGTGAGGACCCTCGTAGTGATGACCCTTGATGCTTCCGTGCGGAGCTACCTTATGACCGTGACGATCTGAATGTTTTGTAGTATGATTGTGATGATCATGATTTCTTACATGTGGTTCATGTGCGTGACCTGGAGCAACATGAAAATGATCAGTTCTATCTGGTGCTTTAGTACCATTTGCACCTGGAGTTCCGGCTGGAATTGTTGTTCCTGGAGACCCAGCTGTTCCTGATCTTCCTAATGAAAAAAGTTTACCTGATCCAACAATTGTTTTAGCAAATACTGCTACGACTCCTCCGCCAGCCCCTCCAGAGCCACCAGCGCCACCTGGTGCAGGACCAGAGTTTGCGCCACCATCAGCTGCAGGGTTACCTTTACCGCCAGGAGCATTTACTGTAGTAGCACTGGGTGCATACCCTCCGTTAGCACCCGCCTTACCTGTCTTGTTTGGCCATGTAGTTGGAGCAGGTGTTGTTGCGCCAGTTGTTCCAGTTGTTCCAGCAGAACCTCCGCCAATTTTTACCCCTCCAGTATTTGAAGAGTCAATATAACTTCCGCCTAAAAGATTGTTTATATTTTTATACAAATAGCTAGGTAGAGTTGAAACATTTGGAAAAGATCCACCACCGCCTTGACCACCAAGTCTATAGGATATTGTAGAGGTAGCTTGGCCTGCTAATGTACCATCTGGAACAACAGAAGCAGACTCTCCCACTGTTCCAGAAGAAACAGAACCTACACCAATATGACCATTAAGCGTCAATGTATTCTTTACAAAAACTTTAAATCCATTAGTTAAAAGAATTCCGTTAGAAGTTACTTCTAAGTTATTATAATACATATCAGAAGTCAATGTAACGGTACTGTTTATGTATCCATTTCCATCTAAACCAGTCCCATACAATGAGTCATTACCGCCTCTTTGAATCAACTGTTTATTTGCACGAACTATACCAGTCATAATTAAACCAGCTGCATATAATTAACTGTTCCAGGATTTTGGCCAGTAACATCTGTTGAAACATTTGCGGGCAAAGAAGATGAAGATGAGACTATTAATATTACACCACCACCAGCAGGTGCTGTTCCTGGAGCTTTGATATATGCGGTACCTGTAGTGGGACCAGATATGTATCTAGCTGCTAAAATGACTATCCCACCACCAGCTTGAGTTAAACCGCCTGCTCCACCCCTAAGAAAAGTCGGAGTTGTGTTTGACGCCGAAACAGCAAAGCCTCTAATTGCCTGATGGGGTATCTGATAGTACTTAGAGCTACCTAATGCTGCTATTGGAACAGTTGCCGTTTGTGTTAGTGATGCTCCTCCGTAAACTATTCGTCACAGCAGTATTTATTGCCCCACCTTGAGCTATTGAACCTGCAGTTGCATACCCAGTTGTAAAGCCTATTGTTGAATTATTTCCTAAAGAAAGAGTTCCTTTAACAAAAATCCTATATCCATTAGGGGACAGTCTAACTCCATCAGAAATTGTAAGGTTGTTAAAATAAAGATCAGAAGTCATAGAATAAACATTAGCTATTGGAATCATGCTCAGCACAGTGGAGCTACCGTTTAAAGTTGCGTCTCCATCTGCTCCAGTTCCGTATATTGGATCTGGGGAATCTAAAAATCCAGCCAGAGTGCCAGAAGAATTCAGTCTAACTATGCCAGACATTAGGTCTCCTCTATGCCAACCACCACTATGTTAACAACATCATCAGAAGAAGCAGAAGCCCAAAGTTTTTCTCCAGCGGTCATAACAAGTGACATTGCTATCATTGTAGTTTCATTTGTAGCTACGCTAAAAGAATTCAATATTCTATTTGCTGCTGTTGTACTTGATGCGGCTGAGTTTGTAAGGGCAACGTGTATTGTAACAGTGGATGAGTGCGTATTGCATAACATTATTTGTTTAACAATTGTTGTTGTTGAAGATGGTACCGTGTAAATGACTTCTTCCGTTGCATCAACTGGAGTAAAAGCCAATCTTTTTTGTGTAAGAGCCATTTTAGATTACCTCCATATAAAATTGTATCATATCGTCTCTACTTTTTTGATTAATACTACTGTTGGCGCTGTTAATTTGAGTTTGAATATTAGAATTAACACCAGATAAATAATCTATTTCTGCTTTAGTCGCTGCCCCTATATTGACACCCATTGGAGCTGTTACTTCGCCAGTTGTATGAACCATAAAGACTGGTGTGGCATCGTGGCTTAAGACTTGCAGGGGCATGGATGTAGCTCCAGCTGTCTGCTGGATCACCAAACCTTCTGTACCCACATTAATGTGGACGCCCGTTTCAAACCTTTTACCAGTCATTATTAATTAGTCTCCATTTTATTTAATAATATAATATCGTATATTTGATTATTAATATTATTAGCTTGATTTATAATTACCCATTTTTCACCGTCATACCTCCATGTGCGGTTTCCAACAGTATATACATCGTTAGTAGTTGGTGAGTTTGGAAAATCAATTGCCATAATTATAACTCCGAATTTGCTGTATAGTGAACAGAAATAGTATTTGTTGCGGCACTACCAGAGGGTGACCTGAAATAACATCCGTTAGTAAACGATTGAATATCTTGGACGCTTTGATTGTCATAGTTAGCGACACCAACAGCGGTTCTTCTGCACTTATTTGAATTGCCTAAAAGATCATAAAGAGTTACTTGTGCATTGCCTCTTTTTTCTACCTTGAAGGTAAAGTATGCATCGTGAATTCCAGAAGAAGACGCTTGAGCTCCTCCAGCCATTGCCATAACAAAGTTATCTCCAGTTGCGGTTCCTGGAGCAGTATTTAGTTGATAAGATTTTTCGTAATAACGTTGACATAATGATAACTCCATACCGATTGGTCTCTGTTCAAAAACAGTAGCAGCTGAACTTAATTCTAATTGAACACCCCAAATATCAAATGTAGAAGACTGAATTCCTAATATGTTATTTAAAGAATTATAATCAGAACCACTTGAAAACCAAAAGCGCATAGCTAGGAAACTGTTTGTCCCTACTGTTTTTGAAGCAATAGAGGATACATTAATTGTTGCACTAAAACGCTGCCAAGAAGTAGTAAGGGCAAATTTTTGAGCGACAATTCCACCAACAGTTGCTGATCCTCCAGAGCCAAATTCTTGATATAAATCAAGTCCAAGGTTTGCTGTTCCACTTGTTACCTTTGCCCAAAATGATACAGTTACTGTTTGTCCAGCACATGTTCTAACGTCTTCAATTTTTTGAGTTAGTGCGGCTAGGGAACTATTTCCAGAACCCCCAGTTGCTGCACAACGAATATGAAATACTGGTTCTTGACCAGATATTACATTACCAACAGTGAAGGATTGACGACTTACGCTTAACGCTGTACCTGTGCCCGCAAAAGACATTTGCCAACGATCTGCGGTGTAGTCTGCATTTGCAACAAAAGCTCCTGTGCCACGTTGCCATATGTCAAATGATCCATTAATTATTTTATTACGGAACCCAACAGTAGGAGCGGCCCAAGCAACACCAGAAGACTGTGTAGAATCAACTGTTAAAACTTGACCATTAGTACCTGCAGTTAATTTTCCAACTGTATTATCGGACAAACCTACAAGTAAATCACCCTTTGCGTCAATAACTGAGTTTTGAGCATCAGACACCCAAGCTAATCCAGTTGTAGTAGTTGAGTCTGCAGCCAGACGAGTACCATT
>Ga0222713_10007077_pt1 | contig 10585 bp, 13 predicted proteins | sample C33_649DmetaG_FD_165061 | JGI IMG/M metagenome (GOLD analysis project Ga0222713, IMG submission 165061) | Estuarine water microbial communities from San Francisco Bay, California, United States - C33_649D | ecosystem: Environmental > Aquatic > Marine > Unclassified | place: USA: California... | reverse complement strand
GCAACGCCGACCCGGTCTACACCTTCAACGGCATGTTCGTCGACGACCTGATGGCGGACGTGCTGAAGCTGCTGACCTGCGTCGCGGTGATCACCATGCTGGTCTACGCGCGCGCCTACACCGCCGTGCGCGGTATGTTCCGCGGCGAGTTTTTCACGCTGGTGCTGTTCGCGACGCTGGGCATGATGGTGATGATCTCGGCCAACCACCTGCTGACGCTGTACCTGGGCCTGGAACTGCTGTCGCTGTCGCTCTACGCGCTGGTGGCGCTGCAGCGCGACTCGGTGCAGTCCACCGAAGCCGCGATGAAGTATTTCGTGCTCGGCGCGCTGGCCTCCGGCATGCTGCTCTACGGCATGTCGATGCTCTACGGCGCCACCGGCACGCTGGAAATCACCGAACTCGCCCAGCTCTCGGGCGATGGCGTGCGCACCCAGGCGGTGCTGGTGTTCGGCCTGGTGTTCATCGTCGCCGGCCTCGGTTTCAAGCTGGGTGCAGTGCCGTTCCACATGTGGGTGCCCGACGTCTACCAGGGTGCGCCCACCGCGGTCACGCTGTTTATCGGTTCGGCGCCCAAGTTCGCGGCCTTTGCCATCGTGATGCGGCTGCTGGCGCAGGGGCTGGGCGCCGAAGCGCTGGTCGACGAGTGGCGGCAGATGCTGCTGATCATGGCGGTGCTGTCTCTGGCCATCGGCAACCTGACTGCGATCATGCAGACCAACCTCAAGCGCATGCTCGCCTATTCGACGATCTCGCACATGGGTTTCCTGCTGCTGGGCGTGCTTTCGGGCACCCTCGACGGCTATGGCGCGGCGATGTTCTACGTCGTCGTTTACGTGCTGATGACGCTGGGCGCCTTCGGCATCATCCTGCTGCTGACCCGCGACGGATTCGAGGCGGAGAACCTCGACGACTACAAGGGCCTCAACCAGCGCAATCCCTGGTATGCCTTCCTGATGCTGCTGCTGATGTTTTCCATGGCCGGCGTGCCGCCGATGGTGGGTTTCTACGCCAAGCTCTCGGTGCTGCAGGCGGTGGTGCAGATCGGCCTGTGGCCGGTCGCCGTGGTCGCGGTGGTGTTTTCGCTGATCGGCGCCTACTACTACCTGCGCATCGTCAAGCTGATGTACTTCGATGCACCGCAGGATGATGCGCCGGTTTCCGCTTCCGGGGACGTGCGCATGCTGCTGTCGGTGAACGGGCTGGCGATGCTCGTGCTCGGCATCGTGCCGCAGCCGCTGATGGCGCTGTGCATAGACGCCATCAGCGCTTCGATCTGAGCGTTTCCTGACTTCCTGATGTTCAGGCGCGCGCGCTGCGCAGCCGTGACGGCAGCGCGGTGCCGAGCTCGAACGCGCACTGGAAATGGCTGCCTTGGGCGTAGCGGGCGCCGGCCGCCAGCAGCAGCTTCAGCGTCCCGGCATCCTCGACGTCCTTGGCGACCACGATCCGCTTCAGCCCCCGCGCCAGGTCGTTGACCGCCTTGACGAACACGCGGCTTTCCTCGTTTTCGCGCAGGTCCTGGGTGAAACTGCCGCCGATTTTCAGGTAATCGACCTCAAAGCGTTTCAGGTAATAGAACGAGCTGAACCCGGCGCCGAATTCGTCGAGCGCGATGCGCGCGCCCAGCGGCCGCAGGTGTTCGATGAAGACGGACATGGCATCGACGTTTTCCATCGCGGCCTTTTCGCTGATCTCGAACACCAGGCGTTCCCCCGGCACATCCGAGGTGCGCACCATGTCGACGAGTTCGCGCACCCAGGTCGGGTCGGAGATCGACGCCGCCGACAGGTTGATGGAGTAGGGCTGGCGCGAGGATTTCCCGTATTCATAGATGTGCGTCAGCACGCGCGCCACCACACGCTGGTCCAGCGCCGGCGCGAGTCCCAGTGATTCCGCGGTGCCGGTGAACTGCTGGGCTTCGACCCAGGCGCCGCGTTCGTCGCGGATGCGCATGAAGATTTCGTGGTGGATGGCGTTGCCGGTGCCGATTTCCACGGCGGGCTGGGCAGCATCATCGCTGCGCACCCGCAGGTGCGTGCCGTGTTGTGCGGCCACGTCCACCGCGACGTGCAGGCAGTGTGGCAGGGCGCGCTGCTGTCGGTGTGCCCGAGTACGGCCTTCCAGGCGCAGCTCAAGCTCGGGCGCGGCAAGTTCGAAGCTTCACGCAGCGAACCGCCGGCCTACCAGCTGCATCACTGGGACGGCGCAGCGCTGGTCACGCACACGGTGGCGGTGCTGCCGGCCGTCGACTGAAGCTCAGGGTTTTTCGTCGGGCAGCGCGGGTATGGTGCGCAGGTAGGCGATGATCGCCGCCAGGTCTGCGGCGGTGAGTTTGCCGGTGGTGTTGGTCACCACTTCACCCATCGCCTCTGCAGTGACGTCGCCGTCGGCAGTCATGCCGGTGGTCAGGAAATCCTTCAACTCACCGTCGCCCCATTTTTTCAGCTTGGTCGGCGTCAGGTTGGGTACGCCCTTGCCGTCCGGTCCCTTGCCGCCGGCGAGGAATCGGTCGCGCTTCGGACCGCCGAGGAAATTGCGCGGCGTGTGGCATTCGCCGCAATGGCTCAGCGCGTTGACCAGGTAGGCGCCGCGGCCGACCGGCGTCGCGGTCTGGCTGTCGGCCGCGGTCGGTCCCGGGGTGAAAAACAGCAGCTTCCAGCCCCACAGCAGGAAACGGAAGCCGAACGGGAATTTCAGGTCGTGTTCCTGGTTCTGCCGCGCGCTCGGCGGCAGGCTGCGCAGGTAGGCCCACAGGTCGCGCAGGTCAGCGTCGACGATGCGCGTGTACGACGGATAGGGGAATGCCGGGAAATAGTGCGCGCCGTCGGGACGTTTGCCTTCGCGCATCGCGCGGATGAAGTCGGCTTCGCTCCATTTGCCGATGCCGGCCTGCGGATGCGGCGTGATGTTCGGACCGTAGAATTTGCCGAACGGTGTCGCCAGCTCGTGGCCACCGGCGAACTTCACAGCGTCTTTGCCTTTGGCGGTATGACAGGCGATGCAGCCGCCGGCATGGGTCAGGTATTCGCCGCGCTGGGGATTGCCTGCAGTCGCGGCTATCGCTGGCGCGACTGTACCGGAAAGTAGTGTGCAAGTTAAGAAGAGTATCTGGGGCGATCGCATCGGGGGCATGGTATCAGCAGCGGTACGGAATCAGTGTAAAGGAAGACAGCCAAGCAAAAGCCCCGCTGTGCGGGGCTTTTGTCCAAGGGCGTCAAACCGCTCAGCGTTTTTCGCGGAAGTCGTCGTGGCAGCCGCCGCAGGATTTGCCGATCTCGCCCGCCGCGGCTTTGAATGCCGCTTCGTCGCCGGCTTTCGCTGCGGCATGGAGCGCGGACGCCCCAGTCTTGAACTGATTCTGGTATTCCTTGAACTTGGCCTCATTTTCATAGATGGCCGGCAAAGCCCGGGTCTTTGCTGTGCTGTTCTTTGTACTCGGGTTGAAGCCGTCCCATGCCATGTTCGAAAGGACTTCGAGATAGCCCGCGTTGCGTACCGCACTGTCCTTGTTGAAAGGGGCTTTCCCTGTTGCCATGCGATTCAACGGGCCGAAATACTTTCCTTGCAACGTCATCGCCGCCTGCCGCTGTTTGACCAGTACTTCGGGTTTGGCCTGCGCGAGTGCGCCGCCGCTGACGAGCAGTGTCGAGGCGCCCAGGACTGCGGCGATCAGTGCGTGTTTCATTATTCGGTCTCCCGTTGGTTGAGCAAAACAGTTCATAAACGTCGCAGCGCGGGTTTTTATTCCCGCAGGCGGTGCAATGTAACAGCGTCAGGCGTCGGTGCGGTGATGCCGCGGGACCCGACTGCGTTCGGTATCCTCATGTTTTTAATGGTGAATTAGGGGTTGTTGATACACGGCTCAATCCCAGCCGCCGCCGCTGCGTTCGCGTTTGCGCAGGCCCTGCTTTTTTTTATCGTCCAGCCGCCGCTGCTTTGAGGCGCGGGTGGGGCGCGTGGCGCGGCGCAATTTGGGCGGCGTCGCGGCGGCGCGCAACAGGTCGGCAAGCCGCGCCCGCGCATCGTCGCGGTTGCGCGCCTGACTGCGGAAGCGCTGGGCGGCGATCACCAGCACGCCGTCGCCGGAGAGGCGCCGGCCGGCGAGCGCTGCCAACCGCGTTTTCACCGCCTCCGGCAGGCTGCGCGAACGCGCGACGTCGAAGCGCAGTTCCACCGCGGTCGCCACCTTGTTGACGTTCTGGCCCCCGGGGCCCGAAGCATGGACGAAACGCTCGGTGATTTCCGACTCGTCGATGGTGATGGTGCGCGTGACTCGCATATCGGAATGAGTATAAAGTAGCGCGCCGGAATCTTCTGCGACAACCCTGGAGTAGTCTGCCATGATCCGCATCCTGTTTTTCGCGCTCGCCGCCGCTTTCAGCCTGTCCGCTTTTGCTCACCACGGCTGGAGCGAATACGACAACAGCAAGGAACTCCGTCTCACCGGCACCATTGCCGAATCCGGCTACGAGCATCCGCACGGCCACATCCGGCTGGCGACGCCGGGCAAGACCTGGACCGCGGTGCTGGCGCCGCCGTCGCGCATGAATGCGCGCGGACTGAATCCGGAAGCCCTGAAAAAAGGCGCGACGGTGACGGTGGTCGGCTACGCCAACCGCAACAAGCCCGAGGAGATGCGCGCCGAGCGCATCATCGCCGGCGGCAAGACCATCGAACTGCGATGACCGATCCCGGCGCGCCGCTGGCGGCGATCGAACGCCTGCCGCTGGCGGTGGCAATGCGCCACGAGCTGTGGCTGTACCCGTCCGTCGAGATCGTCCATATCATCGGTTTCGTCACGCTGGTGGGGTCGATACTGGTACTCGACCTGCGCCTGCTCGGTTTGTCGAACGGAATTTCCGTGCGAGCGCTGGCGCGCCACGTGCTGCCGTGGTCGCTGGGCGCGCTGGTCTTGATCGTGCCCACGGGGCTGCTGATGTTCATCGCCCATGCCGGGGATTTTGTTTCCAACACCGCGTTCATCGTCAAGATGTCGCTGCTGTTCTGCGCCGGCATCAACGCCGCGGTGTTTCACGCCGGCGTGTTCCGCACGGCGGAAGCGTGGGACAGCGGAACCGAGGTGCCGGTTCCCGCAAAAATCCACGCCGTGGTTTCCCTGTTGATATGGATCGGCGTGCTTGCCTGCGGCCGCCTCCTGGCGTACGTTTAGCGCATGAATACACGACTCGGTTATGTCGCAGGCTTCGCCATCTGCGCGGCGCTGCTCGGTTTCGGCCTCTACCTGCAGTACGTAGACGGCGAGGATCCCTGCCCGCTGTGCATCTTCCAGCGCGTCGCCTTCATCGCGCTCGGTGTGGTGTTCCTGGTTGCGGCGATCCACGGGCCGCAGAAAACCGGCGCCGTCGTCTATGCCGTGTTTGGCGGATTGTGCGCGCTGACCGGCGCCGGCCTCGCCGCGCGCCATGTCTGGTTGCAAAGCCTGCCCGCCGACCAGGTGCCGGCCTGCGGCCCCGGACTGTCGTACATGCTCGAACAGTTTCCGCTGATGCGCATGCTGGAAAAAGTGCTGACCGGGTCCGGTGAATGCGCCGAGGCCGGCTGGAAATTTCTCGGCCTGACCATCGCCGGCTGGTCGCTGGTCTGGTTTATCCTGCTCGGCGGATTCGTGGTGTGGCTCGCCTGGCAGGCGCGCCGCGCGCCGTCTACGCCCTGATGTCGGGCGTCAGCTGCCGTTCCAGCAGGGTGATCTGGTCCTTGACCAGCAGCTTGCGTTTTTTCAGGCGCTGCAACTGCAGCTGATCCTGCACCGGTGACTGCAACAGGCGATTGATCACGTCGTCGAGGTCGCGATGCTCGAGCTTGAGTTCGGCGATGCGCGCTTCGATGGCTTCGGTTTCTTCGCGGTCGGGCATGTGGCGGCGGTGTATCGCAGGGGGAGTGCAGTATAGGACGAGACGCCGGCACGGACAAGGCCGAATAACAATAAGTATCTGATTTTAAAGGAATATTTAATATGTCCCAGACGCTGCAAGTGAACGGGCGCGCGCGTGTAACCAACGCCGACGCCGAAACTCCGCTGCTCTATGTATTGCGCAACGACCTCGGCCTCGTCGGCACGCGTTACGGCTGCGGCCTCGGCCAGTGCGGCGCGTGCACGGTGATCATCGACGGCAAACCGGTGCAGTCCTGCGACGTGCCGCTGTCGGCGGTCGTCGGAAAAAACATCACCACCATCGAAGCGCTGGGTACGGATGAGGCACTGCATCCGCTGCAGCGCGCCTTCATCGCCGAACAGGCCGCGCAGTGCGGCTACTGCGCCAGCGGCATCCTGATGTCGGCCAAGGCCTTGCTCGACGTCAATCCCGATCCCGATGATGCGGCGATCCGCGCCGCACTCGACGCCAACCTCTGCCGCTGCGGCACCCACGGCCGCATCCTGCGCGCGATCAAGCGCGCGGCCAAAGAGATGAGGTAATAACCATGGCACAAGCGAAAGAAGCAGCGCCGCGCAAACTGCCGGGCAGCCTTGAAACCAACCGCCGGCTCGACCGCTGGATCACCATCAACGCCGACGGCACGGTGACGCTGACCCCGGGCAAGGTCGAGATCGGCCAGGGCATCCTCACCGCGCTGGTGCAGATGACCGCCGAGGAGCTCGACATCGACGTCTCGCGCATCCGCCTGGTGCCGGCGAGCACGGCAGTCAGCCCCAACGAAGGCATCACCTCGGGCAGCCGTTCGATCCAGGAAAGCGGACTCGCGCTGCGCCACGCCGCAGCCGAGGCGCGCAGCCTGCTGCTCGAACGCGCAGCCAAGAAACTCGGCGTCACCCTCGAAAGTCTGACCGTCGCCGACGGCGTGATCACGGCGCGCGGCGGCGGCACGGCCACTTACTGGGAATTGACGTCGCCTGACCTGCTGGCGCGCGAATCCACCTTCGACGTCACCGCAAAAATGCCGGCCGAACACGTCGTCGTCGGCACCTCGCTCGCGCGCGTCGACCTGCCGCCCAAGGTCATGGGCAAGGCGGTCTACGTGCAGGACATGGTGCTGCCGGGCATGCTGCACGGCCGCGTGTCGCGGCCGCCGGGACCGCGCGCGCGCCTGAAGTCGCTGGATGCGAAGGAAGTCGAACAGATGCCCGGCGTGGTCGCCGTGGTGCGCGACGGTTCCTTCCTCGGCGTGGTCGCCGAGCGCGAAGAGCAGGCGATACGCGCCGAACGGCGGCTCGCGCGCATCGCGCAATGGACGCCGGGCGCAGACCTGCCGGCCAACGATCCGCGCGACCTGCTCAAGCTCGAAGCCGAAACCGAAGTCATCAGCGAGAAGGGCGACCCTGCGACCGCCGGCGCGAAACAGCTTTCCGCCGAATACACCAAGCCCTACAGCGCCCACGCCTCGCTGGCGCCGTCCTGTTCCGTCGCGCAGTGGGAGGGCAGCAAGGTGCGCGTGTGGACTCACAGCCAGGGGATCTTCCCGCTGCGCGGCGACATGGCACAGGCGCTGGGCATGAAGGAAGAAGACATCGTCATCACCCACGCCGAAGGCGCGGGCTGCTACGGCCACAACGCCGCCGACGACGTGACCATGGACGCGGTGCTGCTCGCGCGCGCGGTGCCCGGCAGGCCGGTGCGCCTGCAATGGATGCGCGAGGACGAATTCGGCTGGGAACCGTTCAGCAGCCCGATGGTGGTGCGACTGAACGCGGCGCTCGACGCCAAGGGCAACATCGTCAACTGGAGCCACGAACTTTGGAGCCATGCCCACAGCACACGACCCACCGGCAACAGCAAGAGCGGCGGCGTCAACCTGCTCGCGGCCTGGCATCTCGAAAAGCCGGTGCCCGCAGCCAAGCCCGGCAATCCGCCGCTGCCCGGCGGCGGCAGCCACCGCAACGCGATTCCGCTCTACGATTTTCCCAACCAGAAAGTCGTCAACAACCTGATCCGCAAATCGCCGCTGCGCACCTCCGCGATGCGCGCGCTGGGCGGTTTTGCCAACGCTTTCGCCATCGAGGGCTTCATGGACGAACTGGCCGAAGCGGCGGGCGCCGACCCGGTGGAATTCCGCCTGCGCCACCTCAAGGATGCGCGCGCGAAAGCGGTGATCGAGAAGGCCGCGCAGATGGCCAAATGGAAACCCAATGAAAAAGGCGACGGCGAACGCGGCCGCGGTGTAGCCTTCGCGCGCTACAAGAACCTCGCTGCCTACCTCGCGGTGATTGCCGAAGTGCGGGTGGAGGAAGAAGTTCGGGTGCTGCGGATGTGGGCTGCGGTCGACGTCGGCCAGGCCATCAATCCCGACGGCGTGCTCAACCAGATCGAAGGCGGCATGATCCAGAGCGCGAGCATGGCGCTGAAGGAACGCATCGATTTCGACAAGACCGGCGTCACCACGCTCAACTGGGAGGATTACCCGATCCTGCGTTTCGGCGAAGTGCCGGAGATTGAAGTTGCACTGATCAACCGTCCGGAAGCGCCGCCGGTGGGCGCCGGCGAAGGCACGCAGGGTCCGGTGGCCGCGGCGATCGCCAACGCCGTTTACAATGCACTGGGCGCGCGGCTGCGCGACATGCCGTTCACCCGCGACCGTATCGTCTCCGCTTTAAGTGCATGATTAAAAAGGTAAAAAAATGAAAGTCCTGGTGATCCACGGCGCCGGCCTCAACATGCGCGGCAAGGTGCAGCTCGAAGTCTTCGGCCCGATGACACTGGCGCAGTACGAGGAGCACATCCGCGGTTACGCGAAAGACCTCGGCATCGACGTCTCGTTCTTCCATTCCAACATCGAGGGCGAGGTCTGCAACAAACTGTTCGAGGCCTTCGACAGCGACATCGCTGGCGTGGTGATCAATCCCGGCGGCTACACCACGGTGGCCGGCCCGCTGCGCGCGGCGATTGCGATGATGAAATTCCCGGTGATCGAAGTGCACCTCTCCAATCCCACCGCGCGCGGCGCGGTGTCGGTGATGCAGCCGGTGTGCAAGGCCTCGGTCTACGGCTTCGGCATCGAGAGCTACAAGTACGCGCTGAGCGGGATCAAGTCGCTGGTCAAAAAATAAGGCAGGGCCGCTGACAGGCGGGGGAGGCTGCAATGAAATTCGGCGACTTCGCCAAGATAAAGTCCCTGCAAACGCCGCAGGGCTTCAAGGAAAACCTGCAGCGCATGGGCCTTGCCATGCCCTGCGACGATACGCTCGAAGCTGCGCCTTCATCGCCGCTGGCGCAGCCGCTCAATATCGACGGTCTCAGCATCGGCAACCGTTTTGTCGTGCATCCGATGGAAGGCTGGGACGCCGAAGCCGACGGCCGTCCTTCGGACAACACCCGCCGGCGCTGGAACAACTTCGGCCGCTCTGGCGCCAAGCTGATCTGGGGCGGCGAGGCGGTGGCAGTGCGTCCCGACGGCCGCGCCAATCCCAACCAGCTGCTGCTCAACGCGCAGACCGAACGAGACATCGCCGCGATGCGGGAAGCACTGGTCGCCGAACACCGCGCGGCGATGGGCAGTGACGACGGCCTCGTCGTCGGCCTGCAGCTCACGCATTCCGGGCGCTTCTGCAAGCCCAACGACCACCACAAACAGGAGCCGATGATCCTCTACCGGCATCCCATTCTCGACCGCAAGTTCAGGCTCGCGGCGGATTATCCGCTGATGAGCGACGGCGACATCCGCGCGCTGATCGACTGCTATGTCGACACTGCCAGGCGCGCGGCGAAGACCGGTTTCCAGTTCGTCGACGTCAAGGCCTGCCACGGCTACCTCGGCCACGAATTCCTCTCGGCGAAAACGCGCGCGGGCGAATTCGGCGGCTCGCTGGAAAACCGCACGCGCTTCCTGAGGGAAATTGTTTCCGGCATCAAGGCCGAAGCGCCGGGACTGAAATTCGGCATGCGCATCTCCGCCGCCGACCTGGTGCCGTTCCGCCCCGATCCGGCGCTGACCACCGGGGAAGCGATGGGGCCGGGCGCGCCGGAGGATTTTTCCGGCCTGCTGCCGTACCGCTGCGGCTTCGGCCTCGACGAACATGATCCGCTGCAGATCGATCTGACGGAAACCAAGGCGGTGATCGCCATCGCCCGCGACCTCGGCATCAGGCTCTTCAACATCACGCTCGGCAGCCCGTACTACAACCCGCACCTCACGCGCCCCGCGCTGTATCCGCCCTCCGACGGCTACCACCCGCCGGAAGATCCGCTGATCGGCGTGATGCGGCACCTCAACGTGGTGCGCGAACTTAAGCAGGCCTTCCCCGAACTCGCCTTCGTCGGCAGCGGCTACACCTACCTGCAGGAATTCCTGCCGCATGTGGCGCAGGCGGCAGTGCGCGCGGGCTGGACGGATTTTGTCGGGCTGGGCCGCATGATGCTGGCCTATCCCGAACTGCCTGCCGATGTGCTGGGCGGGAAGGGCATGCAGCGCAAGCGCCTGTGCCGGACCTTCAGCGACTGCACCACCGCGCCGCGGCATGGCCTGGTGTCAGGCTGTTATCCGCTGGATGTGCATTACAAGAAGTCGCCGGAGATGGTGAAGGTAACCGCGATCAAGAAGGCGGCGAATATTTCCTGAATGGTTTTGCGTTCACCCGATGATGTTATATAAGTATCTGTTTTTAAACATT
>Ga0222713_10007076_pt1 | contig 10586 bp, 31 predicted proteins | sample C33_649DmetaG_FD_165061 | JGI IMG/M metagenome (GOLD analysis project Ga0222713, IMG submission 165061) | Estuarine water microbial communities from San Francisco Bay, California, United States - C33_649D | ecosystem: Environmental > Aquatic > Marine > Unclassified | place: USA: California... | reverse complement strand
TGACTCCAGATAATTTGTGGATAGAAGTTCCTCAAGAAGTCAAGGACGCAGCCCTGCTCCTTGGAAATTATTTCAAGAAACAAGGTATTGACAACTGGGCCTTGTATGATGTATGTTCGCGCAAGTCGCTTGACAATCTTGAAAATCAAGTCAAAAAACTTGAAACGTGGAAAGCAATTAAACGGATTAATAGATTAAACGGATTTATAGATTAAATAATATGAAATTTACTCCAGAAAATATCAAACACCTTGCCCCGAATCAAGTCTTTGTTTACGGAGCCAACACCGCAGGAATCCACGGTGCAGGAGCCGCAAAATTAGCCTTGCGTTGGGGCGCAAAAATGGGAGAATACGGCCTGAACGGTCAGACCTACGGCATCCCCACAAAAGACAAGAAAATTCAAACCTTGCCCCTTGACAAGATCCAAGTTCATGTCAATGATTTCCTTGCGACGGCGTTCTCTCACCCTGAGTATGAATTTTTAGTAACCAAAATTGGGACAGGATTGGCTTCTATTCCTATCTCAGATATTGCCCCTTTATTTAAAACAGTTAAAACAACAGGAGTATTTGAAAACGTAATCTTACCAGAAGAGTTTTATGAGTATATTTAATATGAAACAAGAAAGTTCTCTTTTTTTTATTGGTGCTTTATTCGGCATTTTTTCTTTGGGCTTGATTTTAACTTTTATAGGCATTAATCCCAAACAAATGGAACAAAAGATGCGAAAAGAAGCAATCGCTCATGGTGCAGCGCATTATGATGTAGATACTAATGGTGTTGTGACTTTTAAATGGAATAAATAAATCTTTAATTATGACTGATCCCCTGACTACTTTAGTTGGTAAATCATTTGGTATTGCTGCTACTGCTCATAACGGTCAATATCGGCGTGACGGTACAACTCCATACATTAAACATCCAATGGCGGTTGCTGATAGAGTTATTAAATATGGTTATGAATATGTTTGTGTAGCTTATTTGCATGATGTCTTGGAAGATACAAATGTTACTTATGATATTTTGATTGAGAAGGGTATTCCCGAGAATATTGTTAAAGCTGTGGAGATTTTGACCAAAGGAGAAGGTCAGAATTATGATGAATATTTGTATTATGTTAAATCTAATGAGGTGGCTAAACGAGTGAAGATTGCTGATATCTTGAGCAATTTGGCGGATGATCCTACTGACAAACAAATTATTAAGTATGCTAAAGCATTGACTTATTTGATGTCGTAAATTTTTGAAAAAATCTGTTGACTTTCCCCAAACTCTAGGCTAGACTATTTCCTCAATGAAAATTCTCTCTACCGACAATAAAGAATTAATCATTGAAGACAGTTGCCAAGATGAATGCCCTAATTGTGGCGATACTGATACTTATATGTATTATATTCCAGATTGGTGCGTTCATAGATGTTATGGTTGTTTGATGAATGAAGTTAGAAAATATCAGTATATCATTGTTGAAGAATAAAATATGAGCTACATTGGCGTTCCCGAACAGTATCAAGTTAATTTTCATAATCAAGTATCAGAAGCCCAGAAAGGCTTTAGTGATTATCTTTGCCCAACTACAAAGGAAAGTTACTGGGCAACTGTGGATTATTATTGGCCCGAAATTAAGAAGATTGTTTTGATGTTTACTTTTGAGGATTCTGATGGGCTAGATAAAATGCTTAAAGAAAGAGATCCAAGTATTGTTAGTACGTTTAATGATGCTTGGTTCAATGCTCCTGATAATGGCAGGATTCATTTGATTTCTGCTTGGCATATCTTTTGTGATCTTTGTTCCGAGGGATATTTACTCCATGAAAATTGACAGAAAAAACCTCTTGACGGTGGGGCTTGCGGGGCTTATAAGCGCAACCTTGATGACTCTTGGGCCTAAACAGACCTACGTCTATTGCCAACTCTCAATTTGGCTGATGAAATTTTCCATAATTTCTCTTGCCTTGTGGTTCTGCACCTGCGAGACTTCCAAAGATGAATAGACTGGAGAAGGCTAGATGGCGCAACATCTTGCGGAAGGCGGCAAAGGCTAACCGTCTTCTCAAGAAAGGGTATTTAGTTTTTGATCATTATGGGAACCGCTTTGATGGATTTAAATTCGCTAATGGCGAGCTATATCAAGGCAGCAAAAACTTTAAAATAGTTTGGGCAAGCAAAGACGGAAGATGGGGTTCAGCACTTAATACTTCCATTAAAAAGTATAACTCTGACCGTTTCAACAAGTGGACTTCAGTACACCCTAAATATATTAAAAAAATATGAAGTCCTCTCTTAATCAAATACTTTGCGATCAACTTGTTGGCAAAAAACTCGCCAAACAAAAACTAATACATGAAAAATTCTGGGGCGCGACTATCACAGACGTTTACGCCAGCAGAGATCCGTATTGCGAAGATCATGCTATTTATGTTATTAGAACAAACTGCTCAGGGAATAATTTAGTTATTCTTGATCCTGATAGTGAAATAACGGTGGAATAATTATGAAAGTTTACATCATACTTGACGAATCAAACAGTCTCGGCGTGGGATGTATTGTTGAAAAGGTTTTCTCTGATAAAGAAAAAGCTATTGATTATGTTTATGCTGATTATATGAAGTCTTCTTTCTATGCGGGAAAATCAAAAGAAGATTTGAGAAAAGAGATTATTCATCAAATTCACGAAGAAGAAGTAGAATAATATGAGAATACATTCTGAAGACTTTATTTGGACATCAATATTTGTTTTTGCTATTGTTGGTGTTATTGGTTATGCAATTTGGATCAGAGTCAATAACAATAAAATCAAAGTAATAGATGGTTGCCAGTATATCCAAAGCTACAATGGGCATGGCTGGAGTCTTGTGCATAAAGGCAACTGCACCAATTTTGTGCATTATAAGAAATGAAGATCACACACATTGACGGTTCATCTATAGATACAAACATCCTGCCTGATACAGAAGCAATGGTTTTGGAAAAGGTAGAAGAGTTTAGGTTATTTTGTTTAAAAAATAAAGTGCCTTTTCTGATGTTTGTTAACTCCAAGGGGCTAGATGATCCTAATTTTCTTGCATTTTGGAGTTTCGCTGATAGAGTAAATAATTATGAGGGTGATGGCAAGCAAACAGTAGGAGTAAACATTGTGCCTATTTTAAAAACAATTAACGCTTTTGTTTTTAATGCTACTCAAGGAGAACTTTATTTGGCTCAAGCTCCGAAAGAATAATATGGAACTAGATTACCCAGAAGAACCGCAATGCCTTGAGGGTGATGTTATTCGCCTTTTAAAGGAAGTAAATAAAACATTAAAATCAATTGGCGCGAATCACCCCTGCTATGCCAAGCTGTGCGATGCCGCCGCTGACGTTGAGGAATGGCTCCAGACTGACGATCCCCGCGATATGGGCTGGGTTGGGCATGACGGTTTGCCCTAAAAAACCTCTTGACGGGCGCAAAAAACCTGCTACCGTAACCCTGCATGACGATAAAAACCTACTTGGCGCACCTTGAGAAGATTAAGGCAGACCTGCTGGCCTTGAATTTGCCAGAAAATACCAGATTAGTTAATCCTCCTGACATGGGGGCGTTGATTGAGTTTGGCGAAACAACTCTTGAATTTATCCCAAGAGAAGTCTATGTAAGGTACAATGACTGCTATGTTTCCGAGTATTTAGGTGGCGAATTTTTGACAGAAAAAGAAAATGTTGTTATTGTTAGGGGCGTTCGCTTCTTTCGTTAAATATGAATATTAATTACAAAGACGGTAAATTGCAGATTGACTTGCACGATCTTCTTGACAATATTAGAGAAGAAGATTTGAGTGAATATCTTGAGAATATTTCCTGCAATGATAAGGTAATTAAACACGTTGCAGATCAGATTCTTGACAAGTGGACAGAGAACTGTTACTCTGGCGGGGCTGCTTGTACTGCTGACGCTTCCCCGACATGGGGGCTTGACAAGGCATGGCGAGAGGTGGCAAAACGCTCTGGTGAGGTCGCCAAGCGCGAAATTGAGCGGTTGGAAGAGGCACTCAAGAGGCGCAACGAAGAGTATTTCAATCTAGTTAATGAGTATTCAAGGAAGAATAGAGAAGGTAGATACATTGATTAATTTATGATGCATCCCTACCATAAGTATGTTGTTTTGTTTGATAGAGATTTGGACTTTATGGTCTCGCAATCTTTAGAGAACGATGTTCTTAATTCAGAGACTCATGTAAGAAGAATTGAATCTACTATTGCTCAATTTAAGAAAAAGAATAAATTATCAGAAGCTGAATCACTAGAAAATGACTTGAGAATAGCCAAACAAATACTTTCTGAAAGTAAACATAAACTTGACCTTTGGTTTAACAAGGAAGTTACTCGGATTACAGAAGACCAGAAAGAGGCTTTGTTTGGTAACAAAACAGCATCTTAAAAGACAAAAGAGCTAATTCGGGGCTGGGAATTAGTTCTTTTTTGTTTCTTTTTAGATATAAATAAGGGTAAATATTGTTTCTTGTAGGGATAAATAGGGATAACTAGTAATATGAGTATAATAGAAGGAATTTTGTTGTTTGTTTTGATGGTTATTTTTGTGATAGCATTGCTTGTTTTTACTAGCACTTTCGAGGACTAGAAAGCCACAGAAAAACAGCGTTTTTGTTGGCTTTTTATCAAATAATTATATCTTTTCCCCATAAAGAAATATAGAGATAAATATAACAATAAATAAGAGAAGAAGTAAAGGATATAATATAGGATATAGTAGAGTAGAGTTTGATAGAGTTGGTTCTGCCCCTAATTTATATTTACAACTTAACTTAAATAAATTATTCCCCGAAAAATAAACAAAAAGCCCAATAAAATGGCCCTTTTTTGCAATTATGTAGAATAAATTATTATGAGAAAATCAAAAAAAATGCTAATCAATTACATCTTATTTTGTGCAATTTTAGCAGCAATAAGTTATACTTGTTATTGTTTGCTAGGGGGTTTTTATTAAGTTTTGCCCGGGGTAAATACAAATAAATAGAAACTCAAAGCCCAAATATTACCAAATTTTAGTAGAAATAATACCTAATAATCAATATTGGTACAGTTTTTATTAGGTTTTCTCCGGGGTTTATATCAAGTTTGTTTTATTATGAGCTTAATAGTGTCTTTGATTGTCATTTTTGCCAGCGTTGTATCAAATAACTGCTGGGGGATAGCAGTTGGTTTAGTTTTGTTATTAATTTCGCCATTAGCAGATAAAGAATATTAATTGCTATTTTGTGCGATTTTGTGCCAGTTTTGCCAAATAATGTGTAAATAAAGAAATTTTGCGCCATTCTAAATAAATATCATTTTTGTGAGCGATATACTAAATATAGTAGAGAAGAATAAGTACATACTAGAAATAGAAAGAAACTCCTGTATTCTTGTTTCAGTATATGATAAGAACAGAGATGGGCTACAAAGGGCATTTGAAAAGCTAGAAAACTTTTTGCTTGACAACGAGGTAGTCTCGGCCAAGATACTTTGTTCTAATTCAAAAGAAGAGGTGTGGAGTTTAGGTAGTCAGAATATATAAAAATAATTTGATAAATCTCTTGCAGGTCTGGGCGGAGGTGCTAGTCTTTGCCCCGATGAAAGCGCGAAAGACCATCGAAATCGAGAAGATCAAAGAGCGGGCGAACCATTACCTCGCCAATAGCTGGAACATTCACGACAAGGAGCGCAAAGGATGCGCTGGCCTTGTTACGACCCTCCTCATGGACGCAGGAGCCTACAGGGGTTTCGCTTACCTGCGGAAAGAAGATGTTGGACCTTTGCTGACCTTTGGCGTAGAGTGGGTGGACGGTAAGCCCGTGCATCACGACGAAAGCAGAATTTATTTCTTTTGATTTATGACTGTACTAGACTCCATCGAAGCCAAGCTCACCGCAGATGAGCTAATTGAAATCAGGGCAATTCTTTTCGTTTCAGAAAGAGCATTCTGGAATTTGACAGAAGCTGACCCAAAGAACGCCAGCTTCTACAAAAAAGACATAGAAAGAATCAAAGCAGCAAAAGCTACCCTAAACAACGCAATCCAAAGGGAAATATGAAAAAGGTAATTGAATTCTATTCAAAAGACGTTTATGGCAATCGCCTTGAGTACGTCGTAAATAAATCAGATGCAGATATTATCAGGCAATTGACAGGAAAGAAAACCATTTCAGGAGTAGAAAGAGAACTAATTAGAGACCTGACTGGCAGTCTTGTTGATTTCAAGGAAGTCTTGGCCCCGAAATAAATAAATCAAATGAAAAAAACTATTCTTATTTGCGCCGCTTGTTCAATTTTGCTCTATGGTTTCTCTAATAGAGAATATTCTAATTCAGAATTAGCAAAAGCAATTCATCAGGTAGAAAGCTCTGGCAGGACTGGCCCGAATATCGTCGGGGACAACGGGAAGGCAATTGGCCCCCTGCAAATCCACTTTGAGAACTGGAAGGACGCGACAGACTTCGACAGGTCCATTGGGGGCAAATATCTTGATTGCCATAAATTGGAATATTCTAAAAGGATTTTTGATGCGTACCTGCGTCGGTACGCTACAGGCAAGAGTGCGGAGGAGAAGGCGAGGATCTGGAACGGTGGCCCAAAGGGACATGAAAAGAGTGCCACCAAACGCTACTGGAAAGAAGTCAAGAAGAATCTTTGAAAAATAAATAAAAAATTTATTTGCAATGCCCCGCGACGGGGCTAGAGTGTGTCCCGCCATGACGCTACTTCAAGCAATCGAAAAGATCGGGGGCTTCTCCAAGCCCAGTAAAATGCCCTGCCACTCTTGGTCCATCCCGGCCAAGAACTGCAAGATGGGGTCCAAGCTGGCGAAGCTCAAAACTAGCGTTTGCAATAAATGCTATGCAATGCGGGGCTTCTACCCTACGCCCAACGTAGTCAATGCCTTGGCTCGCAGGTTCGATTCCCTTTCAAATCCTGATTGGGTTGAGGCAATGACCCTTGCAATCTCTGGGACAGAGGGCAGCGGTTACTTCCGCTGGTTCGACTCTGGCGACATTCAATCTTTGGCGCATTTAGAACAAATCGCCCAGATTGCAAAGAACCTCCCAAACATCAAATTCTGGTTGCCTACCAAGGAGTACAGAATCGTTTCAGAATTTACCACAAAGAATAAATTGCCAGAAAATTTGACCATCAGGATCTCGGGCTACATGATCGACGGCCCTCCTCCGGTGGCATTGGCAAACCGTATGGGGGTTGTCACCTCCTCGGTCTCCAAGACAAGCTGGACCTGCCCAGCAGGAAGTCAGGGAAACAAGTGCTTGCAATGCCGAGCCTGTTGGGATAAAACCGTCTCCAACGTCGCCTACAAGTACCACTAAAAATGATTTCAAACTAAATTGGAACGATGATGAGTCGAAGAGGGCAGCGGGGTTTGTTTGTTTCCTCGTTTATTGCTAGACTCATCTGGGAAATTCCTTGAAAAGCACGTTCAGGAAAGAGTTTGCCCCCGGTAGGCCACAACCTCTGCTTTGATTTAGTTTTTACTTTTATGAGAATTGAATTCAAATCTACTACAGATAAAATCCTTTTTTTCCTTTCAATCCTAATTGTAGTTATTGTAGCAATGAAAAAATGATAATAGTGTTGGTCTTGTTGGTGTTCCTCCTAATCCTAAACGAAATAAATTCAGATAAATGATATGAAAAACGACTGTAAAAATGCCCTGCGCCACCTGACGACGAAGACCTTTGAAGTCTTTGCCGAATTCACCGATGCCGTTTCAGTCTTGTCCCTGCCGGGAGAAAGCTGGGAATTTGAGAACTTTGCTTTGAATTACCAAGACTACAGGAATTGCATTCAGCAGATTCCCTTGGATCTTCAACTTGTTTGCTTTGAGAAGAGTTTCCGCACCTATTCTGTCAATAATCTCCTAGACAGGAATAAGGATAATAAAACTAAATACATAAACGACAAGCTGAACCTGAATCACCTCAAACTCCTAAATAATAACAATAAATTCTTCTGGTTTGATTTTTGTGGCAATCCGAGCGTGGAGTGCTTGAGGTTCTTGAACAACGTGTTTGCGGATGGGGACAGGGTTTGTGCCATCTTCACCTTCACCTTGGGCTGGCGCATCAAAGACAATTTGCCAATTGAATTGAACCAAATGGCAAAGGAAACTTCCAACCAAGAGGCAATTGAAACTTATTTCAGGAATGCCCTGAATGAAATGAATTCCAAGATTGAAGACATTTCAAATAAAATAAATCTGCTCTGGAAGTACACCTACATCAGCAGCCGTGCGCCGATGATCTGCCTCTGCATCACCAACGACCCTATCCTGAAGCGCAAGACCTCCCTGCGAGGCCAAGGCGAGCTTCAGAAGCCCGATCAGGAGGTTACCCCTGCTGCCGAGGTCAAAGGCGATCTGGACGCAGGAGAGGAGCTAGTCCAGCAGATGAAGGCCAGCAGGCAGAGTCTTGCAGCCCACAAGGCATGGGTGACTCGCAGGGCAAACGCTGCCAAAGCCGCTCTGGCAGGGGCTGGAACGGCCCTCGAAAATAAATAAAATATTTGTTGCAAGGGGGCCTAGGTTCGCCTAGGCTCTCTTCCGCAATGAACGCTTCAATTCCTACAGACCCAGACCTGCACGACTTGTGCAAGGTCAGCCACCTTGAGCTTGGGGAGGAGATTCCCGCCGAGGAGCCAACCATGACCCTCAAAATGCTTCAGACCATTTGCTGCGAGCAGATGGGTTCTCTCACCGAAACTGATCTGAATCTTTTGGCGGCTCATTGCCCAGAGGTCAAGGTCGGTTTCAAGATGGGCTACGGCTCCCGCTTCGTCACGACGGCGGGGCAAGCTAAATCTGAATTGCAGAATAATTTCAAGACTCATGCCGAAATGGGCCTTGACCAGTACGTTCGGGAGTGCTTCATTCCTGCGACCGAGCTGGATTTACTGAACAAGTTTTTCGGCTGGAAATTCAACTGGTAAAGATATGGAAGAAAATCAAATCAGAGAAATCATCGAACTGGTCAACAAGCTCCAGAAGCTGGGTTGTGGAGTGGAGACCGACAACGGGGGCCAGATACTTGTCTACACGGGCCTGAAACAAAACGACAACGGCGAAATTGTGGTTTGCGAATAAAAACAACCTTGGGGTCAGGTTCAAAAGCCCCCTTTTTTTGATATGAATAAAGAACTATTGCGTAATTTTATTATCTCTGTCTTGGATGATGATCATGGCATCAGCGAAAGGTCATTCTCTATTCTAAACAAGATAGCAGAGCAGGACAAGTCGCTCCATGACGTTGTGCTGGCAGCAGATGCCCATGATGACCGTTTCTTTCTGAACGAAGAAGACGCAACCATGTTCAAAAAATAATATGACCACCAAAGAAGCAGAATTACTCGCAAAGTTCGACGAGGCCATCGAACTGGCAGAGGAGGCACTAGAACTGGCTCAAGAGTATGCTGGGAACGAAAGCGAAACTGCTTTGGCTATCTCCAAGAAGATCAGCAAACTGGCGCGAAGCATCAAAGTATAAATAAAATGAATCAAAAATACCAAATAAACCCAAACGATTTAGTTTCTCTACGGACTTGCCTTGTCATCATGCTGGACAAGTGCGAAGACGCAATTCGGGAGAATAAGACTCTTCCTATTTCAGAAGAGCTTTACTCTAAATTGAAAGAAGCTGAATCCGCGACCAAGTACAGGAATCTCAAACTCGTTCAAGCCAATGACAACCTCTGACAAAAATAAATTGAAAAAACGTCTTCTCGAAAACCTCAAGGCAGTTGAGCAGGAGGACCAGAAGACCATTGACGCTATTCTCGCCGCAGCAGGGCCAGACGCCGCTGACGTTGCCCTTTTCAGCTTCGCAATGGGAGTCATCTTGGCTTGGATCGAACTGGATCTGGAACACCTTGACCTTCTGGGCGAAGCAGATGAGAAGGAACTCTTCCTGATTGAAAGCGCAATTGCCGCAAAGTGGGCCAAATCTTATCTTGATTAGAAAATGAATGCTCTTGAAATAGCCCAAGATCACCTAGAATCAGCCAAGCTCTCCATCGACAATTCTGAAATAAAAGAAATACTTGATGAAATAATCTTTGCTCTAGACCTACTAGCATCAGAAATAAAATGAAAATACTTTCCTTTTTGGCAATGATGGGAGTTTCTTTTGTTTCATTTATTCTCTCAAAGAGCGCAGGAATAGAAATAGCAATAAGTTATTTTGTATTAGGGTTCTTCTTATCTGCAAGAATCTACTTCTTCTAAATAATAAATAACATGAAATACTTTGTTTCTTTGGCAGTCTTGTATGCTTTTGTTGCAGCAGCTTATTTTGTTCAAGATAATAAGTGGGTTGCTTCTATTTTGTTTTGTTTGGGATTTTTGTTTAGCATCTTATGTTTCTTCAAAAAATCAGATAAAATAAAGCAGGGATAATAAATAAGACAAATAATGCCAGCCTCTCTAGAAATAGAGGGGTTTTTTGTTTGCCAAGTTTTAGATAATAAAAAGGGAAATAGAATGAAGTTTGCGCAATTTTGTGCAAATAGGGGCAAATAGTGCGCCCCCGCCCCCGGCGACCGCTC
>Ga0222713_10007070_pt1 | contig 10590 bp, 6 predicted proteins | sample C33_649DmetaG_FD_165061 | JGI IMG/M metagenome (GOLD analysis project Ga0222713, IMG submission 165061) | Estuarine water microbial communities from San Francisco Bay, California, United States - C33_649D | ecosystem: Environmental > Aquatic > Marine > Unclassified | place: USA: California... | reverse complement strand
TGTTATTGGATTTTGAGAATTGTAGTCACGTTGAAAGTCGATGAACCTATTGGTGAAACTGGGGCTCAAAAAAATCAGGCAAAAAAGACCAAGCCCCAAAGCAATTAATCTCTTTTTGATTATGCACATAACTATGCCGAAGATGGTTCAAAAAATGAGCCAATAAACCACAAATCGTTAACATGAGAATCCCAAGTATGGCCTAAGTAAAGTCATTGTAAAGTACTAGTTCACATATGATAAACAATATGGCCAATTGGACTATTTAGGTTAATTGAATGAATTGGTTGATAAGATTTAGGCAATTGATTGTAATGGTTTAGTATTAGGTTTTTTAATTATCGAATTGATGACATAATAAGAAAAACTAAAAAAAATGTTTGTTTGCTAAATTATTTTTTTAATAATACAGATATGTATTTTTTTAATTTTATGAAAATCAAGGTTTTATGTTCCATAATTGGCTTGTTTTCGTTGCCATGTTACTCTCAACTCCTATTCGGCCAATTTGTGTCGATGAGTTTAGCGAGCGCCAATCCTGAATTGGGGTATGTTGATGGATTGGGAGCACCCTTGCACGGCACTGGCGGTAATTCCTGTTTGGTCGTCAACAGCGGCTTTGTTTTTGGCCCTTCTGAGCAATGGGACAATACCTCTGCTTTTGTCTACCGCTGCCAGCCTGAGTCTTCAAATGATGAGTCTTCATCTGAGTGGGCTTGGCGCATTTACCCCAACCCCAGCCAAGGGGAGTATTTCTTGGAAGCCAGTGATGTTTCCCTCTGGGAGGTATATGACAACCAAGGCCGATTGGTTAAGTCCTCAACGGTCATCGAGCCCGATGGCCCGCAACGCATCAACATCAGCGACATGAGCGCTGGTTACTACATACTTCAGTTTGAACAGCGCTCTGAATTTGGATCGCGCAAACAACAAACCCAACTCATCAAGGTAGAAAAACCCGAACCCTCTCTGTATGATTAAACGCTTACTCATCGCCCTATTGGCTTTTGTTTCTTGCTTAGGGCTGAACGCCCAAACCAATCCCCCCGATGCTTTTGTGTATCAAGGATTGGCGAAGAACCCTGGAACCGGAGGTATTGCTTCCAATACCAAAGTGCGCCTAAAAGTACAGGTATTGCAAGGAGGACCTACAGGCCCTATGGTCTTTGAAGAACACCACAATACCACTACCAATGCCGATGGTATTTTCTCTGTGCTGGTAGGGCGTGGAATTAAGCTTGCGGTAACGACCTACAGTAGCTTGTACGACATACCCTGGTCGCAAGACAGTTTTTATTTCTCGATGTCCATGTCGATTGCAATGAAATTCCCTCCCAATAGCTATAGCCCCTATTTGCCCATTGGTACCCAACAGTTTTTCTCTGTTCCTTATGCCATGTTCGCCAAAGAGGCTCAGAGTGTATTGGACACCTTGAGCATTGCCGCAGGTGGCAATTACCGCTTTTTACAATTGGGCTCTCAAAAGCCTGTTGTATTCTATGTTGGTGATGGCGACACCTCGGCGCTGAACGAGTTGCAAGAATTGGTTCGTTTGGGCGGAAGAATGGGTCTCAAAAACGCCGACGGATCAATCAATTATACCGTTTCGCTTCCAGATAGCTCATCTACCAACGAGCTCCAGACTATTAGTCAAATGGGAAATATCATCACCTTAAGCAAAGGTGGTGGTTCAGTAACTTTTGTAGACAATGATAAACAGACCTTGAGCCTAATAGGCAACACCGTTTACATAAGCAATGGAAATAGTATTACATTGAACACGAATGATGCCGATTCAGATCCAACAAATGAATTGCAAACAATTTCAAAATCTGGCACTACCATTTCCTTAAATAAAAGCGGTGGCTCAATCACAGACTCTGATAATCAGACCTTGAGTGTGAGCGGATCCACCCTATCCATCAGTTCAGGCAACTCAGTTATTCTACCAGATGGTTCATCAACCAATGAGTTGCAAACTTTAGGACAGACAAGCAGCAAAGGAACTATTACATTGAGTCAAGGTGGCGGTAAAGTAATTCTTCCCGACAGCTCAGCGAGCAACGAACTTCAGAACTTAAGCCTAAGCGGTGCTAGCCTGTCCATAAGTTCTGGGAACAATGTAATCCTACCCGACGGCTCATCGACCAATGAAATACAAACTTTAGGACAGACGAGCAGCAAAGGAACCATTACATTGAGTCAAGGTGGCGGGAAAGTAATTCTTCCTGACAGCTCAGCAAGTAACGAGATTCAAAATTTAAGTATAACTGGTGCAAACTTGAGCATCAGTTCTGGAAATACTGTTGTCTTACCTGATGCTTCTTCTTCTAATGAACTACAAACATTATCCAAATCGGGGTCAAGTATAACACTAAGCAATAGTGGCGGATCAGTTTTAGATTCAGACGAACAAACTTTGACATTAAGCGGAAATATACTCAGCATATCAAATGGTAATTCCGTAACAATCAATACGAATGACTCAGACTCCAATCCATACAACGAAATTCAAAAAATTACCAAAACAGGGAATACAATAACACTAAGTCAAAATGGAGGCAGCATTACAGATTCCGACGCTCAAACCTTAAGTATAAACGGCAATACTTTGAGCATATCAAATGGCAATAGCGTCACTATAGGCAACCAAAATTCAAACAATACCCAGAATCAAAACGGCCCTAATATTAATGAGATGTATTTTGGATATATATACCCGAATCAACCTACAACCATGTACCATTTAAATACATTTAATGATACATTATATTTTACAAATAATAGGTGGGTTTACTTACATACTAAAGATACAACAAAGAAGATAATAGACCTTGGAACAGGCAATAATAGCTTAGGACTATTGAACAGAAATACATATGCTTTCGGTAAACAATTTGTAGGCTTCCGATTTTACGACATAGATACAGGATTGATTTCAGGACATACCGGATGTTCTATAACTGAACACCGTCCTGAATATAGCTATACTGCAATTGACAAATACAACAACATCATTTCTCTACAAACATCAGGCACATACAATCTAGGTAAAATAAGTTATTACAATTATAAAAAAGACACTACAATAATGCTTCCATTTTCATTAAATGGTAAAAAAGGGGTCAGATGTCACCCCCAAATAATAAATGACTCTCTCATACTTATAAGTACTGTAATATGGAAATATAATCAAGATACCATGATAGAAAATAAACAAGTAATTTCTACTCAAGCAGATATAAGCGGTAACTACTATATTAAACCTTTGGTTGTTTCAAATAATAAAATCTTAACACAATTCGAAGATCAAATGAAACTTTACAATATCACAACCAAAGAATATCATCCTTTATGTAAATGCGGTAACCTTGGTGCGGGCTATGATTTATGCAAAATATTTGGCGTATCCGACAACAACATACTTATAGAATCTCAAACTAATCTTGGAAATATAGGTTTAACAAGTACTAAATATTTGAACACCTACTACTGGATAAACATTGAAACAGAATTAAGTTCAAAATTCCAAATAATCGGAAATGGAAACCCCAAAAGAAATACCCGAACACATCCAAATAATATAATTATTACAAATGGAATTGATGGAAATTTTCCAAACGTAAATAACACTACACCCGAAAGTGGCTATACCTATTTAAATCCATGAAATATAAAATTTACTTAACTCTGCTTTACCTGATGTTATTAGGGGTAGAAAATCATGACCATACGATCAGCACATATTCACTGCGATGTTTTGGAATTTCTGAGTATTCCAATTCACTGTTCAGCATTTACTGAACATCCGAATTCAAACAACTACTATTGACCCAGCCGCCAGGAATCGAACCTAAGCCGGGAAGTCAAGAGCAACAAGGGTTTACACAACCCGATCAATCCAGGTGAAACATTTTACCGTTACAAAATGTGACAAATTTGGCCTTAAAACACTGTGGAGAAATCTCGAAGGAAAATTTGTTATTGCACGTGAAACATAACTGTGGCGTGTAAATACTGAACAAGTAGTCTAGAATCTCTCCACCTTGAAACTCATACTTGAAATCCTATATTTATTCTCCACCAGGACCAGGCCATAATCTATAAGTATAGCTAATTAGCCTTTTTTCTTTGGTAACAGAAGATATGGAAATAGAAATTTTTTCCCTACCAGTATCACCTGCTTCTGCAATAAAATTATCTTGAAAAATCACTGTAGGAGTTCCCGGTTCTAAATTGATCCAATGATCGTAAATAATTGAAGGCTCAGTATTTCTGACAACAACATGAAATTCACAATCACAGCAAACAAGTGAATGTAAATTATTTGGAGCTACATAAAGTTCAATTTTATATCGATCGCCATAATTTATCCAATAACCATCACTCGGTTCTTCGCCTATATATTCATGCCACAGACCGTCCCCCCCATAAGAAACAGTTTGGGTATAAAGTTTTACAATAGGACAGAAAGAGGTACTTGCTGATGCAGCTGGCGCTGATGAAACCTGGGAAAACAAAGAATTCGAAAACAAAAACAAGAGTATGAATAAATTTTTCATCATAGTGTTATTCAGTTTTTACTAAGATAACTGTAAAATCAAATTAAAGGTAATTTCTATTAAAACATTCCGATTGGGAGTAAACCCAGAATATTTTCTTAGAATTCAGCAAAGATGCGGAAATCGAATCGCCAACATTATGAACAAGAGATTTTGCAACCCAGTAAAATAAAATTCATCTCATCTCACAAAATGACCAAGGTTATTTTACATCAGTAGGGTTATCTTAGGTTCGAGTACAAAGAAAAAGCGACCCTAGGGCCGCTTAAAGATGTTTTCACAACGGAATAATCCTTATTGTGAATGGCTTCGTATTTGTACCACAAACCTATATAAAGATGGCCAATAAAAAAATACTTGGATTGGATTTAGGCACCACTAGCATTGGGTGGTCATTTGTTAATCTTGAAAACGATGTGCCCGTTTCTGTAAAATCTGGTGTTCGAATCATACCACTAACAACAGAAGAACGGGATGCTTTTAATTCGGGAAATGCAATCTCTACGAATGCTGAAAGGCGTTTAAAACGAGGTGCTAGAAAAACCCTTGATAGGTATCAATTGCGTCGAGAGCGTTTAAAGTCATTTTTTAAAAAGTGGGGTTGGATTTCGGATGGCACTGAACTTCAGTTATTGGAATCTTGGAAGATATGGGAAATACGGGCACGAGCTGCAGCAGAAAAGATCAGCCTAGAAGAACTCTCTCTTGTATTGCTTCATATCAATACGAAAAGGGGATTCAAATCGAATCGCAAATCTGACGGAGAAGAAGAGTCATCATCAGAATTCAAACAAGCCATTTCAGACAATGATAGAATGGTTCTTGAACTCGATTTCACAATAGGACAATGGTACCTCGATGAATTAAAACAAGCGCAGAGATTAGACTCACCGCTACCGCAATTCAAAGGAAAGACGTTTAGCAGGAGGCTTCACAAAGAAGAGTTTGATAAGATTTGGTCTGTTCAAAAGCAATTTCATCAAGATCTTTCAGATGACAAATACATCATACTAGGTGATCGAACGATTTTCTATCAGCGAAAATTGAAAAGTGCCAAACATTTGGTTTCCAAATGCGCGTTTTATCCAACTGTAAGAGTCATACCGGCTTCACACCCACTATTCCAACTCTTCAGAGCTTGGCAAGAAGTCAATAATCTTAAGGCTTATCACACAAAAGATGGCAGCCAATTAGACATATCTCATGATATCAAACTTAGCATCATTCAGTCATTACATCACACCGTGAAACTGAGCTCGGCGGCTTTGGTAAAAATCATTGCTAAGGATTTTAGTTTAAACACCAGGCAAATAAAAGTATCAGTCGATTCTATTCTTGGACTTGAAACACCAATTGCAATATTAAAGGCCTTACAAAGTGTAAATATAGACAGACCAGAACTCATTGATTTTGACCCATTTAAAAATGGCAATGACTTTGATAAACAACCTGCTTTGCAGCTTTGGCATCAGTTATACAGCATAGAAGAAACAGACGATCTAAGGGAGTCTCTCCAAAAAACCTTCAAGATATCGGAAACTGTAGCAGATGAACTAATAAAGGTTCGATTGAGGGATGGGTTTGGCTCATTATCTGCTAGAGCAATTAAAAAAATCTTACCTCATTTGATGGATGGGCTTACATACGATAAGGCCTGTTCTCTTGCAGGATTCAATCATTCTTTCTACCTCACAAAAGAAGAAAATGAAAAAAGAGTATTGGCAGATAAGATAAACCCTATACGAAGGGGAGATCTACGAAATCCAGTAGTAGAGAAAGTGATGAACCAGCTTGTTAACATCATCAATTCCATTCTAGATCACCCCGATTTGGGGAGACCTGATGCTATACATATTGAAATGGGCAGGGAGCTCACAGCTAGCGCCAAACAGCGAAAGTCCATGCAATCAGGGCTGAAAAACAACGCTACGCTCAATGATAAAGCAAGAAAGGAACTCGAAAAATTGGGCTTACAAAAAATTTCAAGAAAAGACATTATCAAATGGAAACTTGGAGAAGAATGTAATTGGATTTCAATCTATACAGGCAATCCTATTTCCCCTTCAGAAGTATTCAATTCTGACAAGTACGATGTGGAACATATTATTCCTCGTTCCCGATTGTTCGATGATTCATTCTCAAATAAAACGCTATGCGAATCAGAATTGAATCGTCGAAAAGGCAATATGACAGGATTTGATTTTATGGAATTTCTAGGTGAAGATAAGTTAGAGGGCTATCTAGAAAGAGTCAATTACCTGTTCAACAACAAAATGATAAGCAAGGGGAAATTCGAGAAATTCAAAATGAAATTGAATGAGATACCCGATGACTTTATCTCTCGCCAGTTAAACGAAAGTCAGTATATAGCTAGAGAGGCCCTCACTCGTCTGCGAGAAGTATGTTTCGAAGTATCTCCTACCGTAGGCATGTTGACCGCTCATTTAAGGCACGAATGGGGTTTAGATGATACTATAAAAAATCTACAATTAAAAAAATACAAGGAGGCTGGTTTAACAGAGATTCGTATAGATAAGGGTGGTAATCAAATTGAAGACATAAAGAACTGGACCAAACGAGATGATCATCGACACCACGCATTAGACGCCTTGGTTGTGGCTCTCACTACGCGCAGTATGGTTCAAAGGGCAAATAGATTAAGTCAACTTATGGGCGAATATTCTGATGACAATCAAGCCAGATTATCAAGAAAAGACCGAATATTCGAACAACCCAACTACGATATTCGAGCGATTGCATCTCAAGCTATGGGTCAAATTCTTGTTTCATACAAAACAGGAAAAAAGGTTGCCACATGGAGTAAAAATCAAATTAGGACTGCTAATGGTACGCTTCGAAAAAAACAATTAGTTCCAAGAGGGCCTCTGCATAAAGAAACCACTTTAGGATTAATAAAAACGTATGGTCAACAACCAGTAGAACTTGCCAAAATAACTGACCCTAGCGCAATAATTGACGAAACTGCAAGGATCCAATTTGAGGAATACTTGAACAAGTACGGCAATAATCCAAAGATCACTTTTTCAAAGAAGAACTTAAGCAAGAACCATTTTGTATTAAATGGTCAAATCACACCCGCTTTGAATTGCTGGAATCGGACCTTTACTAAAAGAGTGCCAATTACAGAAAGCATTAAAATTGAAGATGTTGTTGATGTTGGGATTAGGAGAGCACTTGAAATGCGTCTTCAGGCTTATGATGGAAACCCCAAAAAGGCATTTTCCAACTTGCAGGATGACCCCATATTTTTGGATTCAACCAAAAAAATCCCCATAAAAAAAGTAACTGTATTTGACAAAGGGAAAGACCTGTTGCCTTTGAGGTCTAAAGAGAATGGCGAGCCAAAAGATTACGTCTATACCAGAAATAATCACCATTTAGCTCTATACAAAACGAAAGAAGGAAAATATCACATTGAAATGGTTTCCCTACTCGAAGCGGCAACAAGAAAACAACAAGGATTAGCAGTAATTAGATTAAATCACCCAGATGGCCATGAGTTCATTAATCACTTCGAATTGAACCATTATTATTACTTTGGAGAAGAAGATGTAGAAATTTCTAATTTGGACCTTGATTTAATTTTCAGAGTACAGAAGGTATCTGATGGCCCTAATATAGAATTCAGAAATACAAATGAAACATCAATTCAAAGGCGAGATTCATTTGCCCTAAAACGCATTCAATCTGTCCAAAATCTTCCAAAATGGAAAATTTCTTATGACTTATTAGGGCAAATCAACAGTATTAAATCAATCGAATATTGATCAAAAGAACTCTATATTTCTCCACACCTGTTTATCTCACTTTTGAAAATGAACAGTTAAAAGCTTCAATTCAAGGAGAAGGAGGAAAAGACTTTCGGAGCTTCCCGCTTGAGGACATAGGCTTGGTTATTGTAGAAAACCTCCAATCCACAACAAGCAATTATTTGATATCAAAATTTGCAGAATACAAAATCGCTTTTGTTGTTTGTGGCACTGACCACATGCCGAATTTCATAGGCTTACCGTTACATGGGAATACATTAATTGGCGAAAGAAGTAAAGTACAATTAAAGGCCAGTCTTCCGGTAAAAAAGAACATTTGGCAACAAATAATAAGAAGCAAACTCCAAAATCAATCAATTGTATTGAACCGAATTCGCAATCATGCAGATTTTTTAAAGATCCATACGCTATCTAAAAGTGTATTGTCTGGAGATTCTGACAATAAAGAAGGGCGTGCTGCTGCGATATATTGGAGAAGCTTGTTCGGCGCAACATTTATAAGAGATCACAAACAAGAAGGCATCAATTCTGCGTTGAATTTTGGATATGCAATAATTCGAGGTGCAGTTGCTAGAGCAATTGTAGGAGCAGGACTACTTCCAATTTTAGGAGTTCATCACAAAAACAAATACAACGCTTTTCCTTTAGCAGATGACCTAATAGAACCATTTCGTCCTGTTGTAGATCTTATTGTATATGAACATTTCTTAGAAAATGGATTTGATTTCGCTCTAACCAAAGATTTGAAATCAAAATTACTGTTATGCCTGACAATTGATGTTCGAATAAATGACTCTCTATCACCCTTGTGGAATTCAATTCAACAAACCGTTAATTCGCTTTTTAAGATTTACAATATGGAGAGTCGGTTGTTGGAGGTTCCTACAATATTGAATGACACATAATAGAATCAATGCCTATAGAAACATGTGGGTACTTGTCTTTTTTGATTTGCCAACTGAAACAAAAAAACAACGAAAATCAGCCAACGTGTTTCGCAAAATACTGTTGAAGGATGGTTTCACCATGTTTCAGTTTAGCATTTATCTCAGATTCTGTTCAAGTTCCGAAAATGCCCAAGTACACCGATCAAGGGTTCAAAAACATCTCCCTGATTTAGGAAAAGTTGGAGTTTTAACCATTACAGATAAACAATGGTCCAAGATGGAATTATTTTATAAAGGAACTGTAGCGCAAAAAATGGCTACACCCCAGCAATTGGAGATGTTTTGATTCCAAAAAAAAGCCCCTAATAATTGAGCAACTAACACTCCAACAATAACTTACGTCTGTATAGTTGGAATGCTAGGCACAATTTACAAATACGAAAGCCATTCACAACGGGAAATTACCGCTTTTTATTACTTTCTGAGTTGGAATGCTAGGCACAATTTACAAATACGAAAGCCATTCACAACGTACAATCAGCAAGACCAAAACACACAGGAGTTGGAATGCTAGGCACAATTTACAAATACGAAAGCCATTCACAACATTGATACCTTTCCGCATTACGAGAACCCAGTTGGAATGCTAGGCACAATTTACAAATACGAAAGCCATTCACAACAACAACTGATGCTCAACTATCCAAAGGCAAGTTGGAATGCTAGGCACAATTTACAAATACGAAAGCCATTCACAACAGCCCTTAATTCTATTCAAACTTCAATTTTGTTGGAATGCTAGGCACAATTTACAAATACGAAAGCCATTCACAACAGGGAGATGTATTCGGATGGCTCGGCATCAGTTGGAATGCTAGGCACAATTTACAAATACGAAAGCCATTCACAACAAGTGCTACATCAGGTACATCAGCAACTTCGTTGGAATGCTAGGCACAATTTACAAATACGAAAGCCATTCACAACCAAAGGAGGTCATTGATGCATCACTTTAAGGTTGGAATGCTAGGCACAATTTACAAATACGAAAGCCATTCACAACTAAAGGCAAGCCATTGACAAAAACAGGGTTGTTGGAATGCTAGGCACAATTTACAAATACGAAAGCCATTCACAACAAGCGGAAGCGCAGGGACTTCAGGGGCTAAGTTGGAATGCTAGGCACAATTTACAAATACGAAAGCCATTCACAACATGCAGATGGGTGACTCATACATCAAAGTAGTTGGAATGCTAGGCACAATTTACAAATACGAAAGCCATTCACAACAAGCGGAAGCGCAGGGACTTCAGGGGCTAAGTTGGAATGCTAGGCACAATTTACAAATA
>Ga0222713_10007069_pt1 | contig 10590 bp, 9 predicted proteins | sample C33_649DmetaG_FD_165061 | JGI IMG/M metagenome (GOLD analysis project Ga0222713, IMG submission 165061) | Estuarine water microbial communities from San Francisco Bay, California, United States - C33_649D | ecosystem: Environmental > Aquatic > Marine > Unclassified | place: USA: California... | reverse complement strand
CGTCTGCTAAACCTGGTGTCGGAGCAGCAGCAGCCACAGCCGCTAAAGCTCAGCAGCAGTCTAATCAAACACTTAATAATTATGTTAAGGGCATTGCTGCTGAACTTAATAAGCCCGGCGCAAATAAAGTAGGACTAACAAAAGAACTAATTAATTTTATGGCTGACCGCAAAGGCACACCTGAATGGGAAAACGCTAGTGATTCGATCAAGGTAATATTAAAACGTGCTGGATTAAATCCACAGTTTGCTGATTTAGCATTGAAGCGTATCCAAGCTGGTCAGACTATGGAGTCTGCACAATTCTTATTCATTAATTCGTTATTAGAAGCAGTTGGATTAACATTTGCTGATTTAGAGTTAACTGAAACAGTTATCGAACACAGCGGTATTAAACATTATATTGTTGAAGATGCGAATTTAGCCAATCTTAAAAAACTAGCAGGTATCTAATATGCGTTTTGTAGAAATTTCCAAACCATTAATTACGCAAATTATCAGCGAGAGCCTGCTCAACGAAGCTGAAGGCAAGAACACTCACCTTGAGCACCTAGAAGATAACATCTTTAATAAAGGCTTTGCTGGTGCTAAGGAAGCAGTAAACTATCTTTACAGTTTGCACGAAATGCTAGAAGGTCATGCTAAATCACCTGTGAGCATTACTACTAAGTGGGATGGTGCGCCAGCCGTAGTTGCAGGCCGCGATCCTGCTACTGGTAAGTTCTTTGTAGGTACCAAAGGTGTGTTTGCACAAGACCCAAAGATGAACTTTAGTGTTGCAGATATTAAGAATAATCACCCAGCAGAGGGTTTACAAGAAAAACTAATCGCTGCATTAAAACACCTTAGCAAGCTACAGTGGAACACTGTAGCACAGGGCGATTTGCTGTTTACCAAAGGCGACATTAAGAGTGCAACCATTGACGGTGAAAACTACATTGTGTTTAAGCCTAACACAATTACATATGCAGTACCAGCTGACAGTGACCTAGCAAAACAAATGTTGTCCGCAGAGATTGGTATTGTGTTTCATACAGAATATGCCGGCGGGCCCACGCTTGCTGATACCAAAGCTACGTTTGGTTTTGACAGTGGCAGTTTAGGCACTACACCTAGTGTATGGTATAGGGACGCAACAATTAAAGATCTAAGCGGTACAGTTACACTTACTAATGCTGAAAGTGCTGACATTATGGGTGCCATTAGTGAAGCTGACAACTATCTAAAAGGTATTGATGCAGAAACGTTTACGTGGTTAGAGCGCGGCACTGACGTTATTGGTAAGGATTTTGTGCAACAACTTAAAGCACATGTCAACAATCAAGTACGTCAAGGTGCATTTGACGAGCCCACTAAGTTTGCTCAAGGCTTTGTAGAAAAATATATTAACTACATGACCAAGACCATTGAAAAATACAAGACCCCAGCCAAGCAAGATGAGGCTCGTGAAAAAATGGTACAAGGTGTGAAGTTCATTAAAGAACACGTACCGCAGATCGTATCAGTATATGATTTGTATCTAAAAATTATTGAAGCTAAGGTTAAGCTGTTAAGCAAACTTTCAACAATTAGTCAAATTCCTACATTCATTGAAACTGAAAATGGGTATGCAGTCACCGGCGAAGAGGGCTTTGTTGCTGTTGACCGTTTAGGCAATGCACTTAAACTAGTTGACCGTTTAGAGTTTAGCAGACTGAATTTCGGCAGCGGTAAACCCGGAGCCTAAAATGGACCTAGAGTTTATTGGTACAGAAATTTGCGAAAGTAGACTATATAGAACCACACGAAATTTTAACAAGTTCAATGGTAGAGATGTTGCTGATTTACTGTATCTGAATACTATAGCTGCTTATATGATGACAAAAGATGAAGTACAGCGAGACTATGCGATTGCGTACTTGTCTAAAACAACACAATATGGTAACTATACATTGTTTAGGACCCATGCGACTGACTTATACTTGTTAGCATATCAAGCGTCGCACCCTAAAAACAAAGCAATTGATTTAGAAGATAGTTTAATCAGTGACAGATTCTTAGAAGGTTTAACCTTTGATCATAGAGATCACTGGAGATTTTTACGTGAAGTTGTTAGTGCTAATGGTGGATCAACTGGCAGAGCAACGTCTTACTTTTATCGTTTAGAGCAACAGTTAAAGATAACTCGACCTAGATTTAAACAGCTAAGACGATTAATACTAGACTGGGCAAACTTAAAATATATTCAGCGACAGCTAGTAGTTGCTACACTAGCACATGAACTTAGAGCAAAAGGAATTGGCAGTGAGTTACTGGCCCCTATCAACACTATGCTCAAATACAGAGATTTTCGTGTCAGCGATCAAACTGAAGAATTACCCGGTCTAAGTACTAAACTTGCGGGAGCAGCAGTTGGCGCAGTCGCCGGCAGAGCTATTGGTAGTAAGGTAGCTACTTCATTGGGCAAAGATGAAGATAAATATAAAAAAGCAGGCACAGGTATCGGTGCTATTGCTGGTTACTGGGCAGCAGGTAGAAGAAGACAACGATGAAAATTAACGAAATCATTGTAGAAGCTATAGATCAAAAAGACGCCAACGAAGTATATAATGCGTTGATTGCTGATGGCGATCATCTAACAGCAAAATATTTTCAGCAGACAAGAAACAGCCCAAAGTACAGTAATATTGACAGCGCAATGCGAGCAGCAGAGCGCATGGCTTCTTCTGAAGAAAGAAAGAAAGCTGCACAACAAAAAACATCAACGGCTGCTACAGCTAAAGCTCAGCCAACAGTTAACAAGCCAACCGTAGCACCTAAACAAACAGCTCGCGATCCTGAAGATTACAGCGATAACTTTTACGGCAATCGATATACCGGTAGTTTGGGCAGAGGTGCTAGTTTAGGTGATGTTGATCTAGACATTGATTTTGATCAAAGTGGTCTACAAACCATAGGTAAAACTATAGGCGCTGTAAAAGCAGCCGCTAAACCCTTTAGTAATTTAGCTACAGCGTTTAAAGCAGGAATGAACAAGGCACCCGGTAAACGCTAAAAACATAAAAATTTGATAAATAAAGTTATAGCTGTAGTAACAGCAATATAAATTAGGAGAATACAATGGCTCAGACAAGAGTAAACGGCACAGCCGCAGAAGGTCAGTTTTTAACTGGCGCACTAACATGGTTCAAAATTGACGAAGTAGACGGTTCAGCAAACATTGCAAACTTTGGTTTCACAGCTGGATCAGCTGATGCAGGTGAGAAAGCACTAAATGCTTTTGCAACAGTTGCTAATCCTGTAGTAGTTGAGAGCGGCAACGCTCGCATTATGTATGTTGCTACAGAAGTACCAGGCATTACAGCAAGTTCGTTACAGACTGCAATTCGCGCAGCTGGTGGTTTCACTAACCTAACAGTAACAGCAGGTTCAGTAACCGTAGTATAATAAGTGTCATAGCTTATGAAAAAGCCCTCGCTAGTCGGGGGCTTTTTTTTGTCTGCGTTTTATCAAACTGTAAAATTCAAGTTTAGATAAATAGTATAAAGACAGGAGACACACATGGCAATTGCTAATAGAAGCGGTGTGATGGGTAGCGCAGAAGTTGTTACCGGTAACATAGAGTTTTATACATTATACAGTACAATTGATATTACAAGAACAGGTGATTACAGCGATGACAGTCAAAAAGACTTTGAAAGTGTTGTTCAAGTAATTGGTTTAAGAGCTATGCCGATTGTGATGAATGAACCTGTAGAATTAGATGGCACTGGAGACAATGTTCTAGAGAATTACGGCGCACCATCAATGACAGGTGCAGGATGGATTTATAAGTTTGCTTTTGAGCGAGCAGCAGTACACACTATACAGACCTTAACAGACGAACTACATGGAATTGTTTTAAACGGTGGCACTATTGACACTAAAAATACAGTAAACATGGAATTTACTAAACAGGATCTATTATAATGGCAGACAAAGAACCACAACCTAAGCCTCAAGTTTACTTAGAGTCAGGTAACCTAGAAGCACATATCATTGCAGATATGTTGCGAATTGAAAATATTACCACCGAACTTAGCGAGTTCAAGGTTGACACTAAGGAAAGACTTAACAAGTTAGAAAACTGGATTATTGGTATTGTTGCAATTACAGTAACTACTCTACTCAGTGTACTATCTGCAATTGTTATTAATGCATTGAGTACATAATGTTAATTGAAGAAATTGAAACTGTTACTGAAGCAAGAATGGTGTGGCGCAAGGTGGGTAGTGCTGTCAAGCGTGCCGTTCGTTGTACAGGCGGTCTCCGTAAAGGCCGTGTTGTAAGCAATGCAGGACAATGTAGTGCGCCAGTGAATATGAAAAAACGTCTAACCATGAAACGCACTAAATCTAAGATGGGCAAAAGAATGAACTTAAAAGCTCGTAGAACTAAGCGTATGAATCCTACTAGTAAGCGTGTAGCAAAACTAAACAAGTAAGAGATAATAATGAAATTTACTGATGTTAGAACAATTAAGACGTTGATAAAAGAATACGGTATGGACAGCGGTTCAGCTACTTACGGTTCTAACAAAAGTGTGATGGCACCTAGCTCGAGCCCAAGCAATAAGACGTCATCGAGCCCCACAACTAAAAAAATGCCTCAGAGTCCCTCAACAACAGGTGCAACTAAAAAAGACACACCAAAGATTTTAGCAGTTAGAGCAAGTGATGTTCCTGCTGACGCAGTTGTAAAAGATATTAAAGACAAGCCAATGGGCAAAGTAGTAAGCAGAGTAGGTGATAAACCCAAAGCAGATGCGCTAGTAGTTGATACTGGTAAAATGGGCAAGCAACAATATCAAGTACTTGACAAAAATCAAAAAGTATTCATTGATAATCCAGAATATCAAGAAGAAGGCTCTGCTGCAAAATTAATTTCTAAGCTAAAAATTAAAAATAAAAAAGTTCGTTCTATTAAAAAGATATTACGCAACAGCGAAGACAACGAACAAAATGAAACTGTTAACGCAGGAAACGGATCTATGAAAGAAAGCATTTTCGCACAATTTGATAAGTTGTCACTAGAAGAACAGCTAACAATTCTAGAGCGTGTAGACAGCACCAAGCTCGACGAAGCATGGAGCAAGAAATATAAAGATAGCATTAACTGCTCTAATCCAAAAGGCTTCAGTCAAGAAGCTCATTGTGATGGGAAGAAAAAGAAAACTACTGAGCGTAAAAAGAGCCTACGTAACCCTAAAGATAATCCTTGCTGGGATGGTTATAAGCCGGTTGGTACTAAAAAGAAGGGCGGTAAAACTGTTCCTAATTGCGTACCAGAATCAGTAGAAGAAAGTGCTGTACCCGATAATCGCAAAGTTAGAATCCTAAACAAGATTATGTCTAAGCCACTTCTAGCCAGCGACCTAGGTGCTCAAATGGAAGCATTCTTTGCTATACCAGATCCAAGAATGGTTAACGAATTCCGTAAACAACGTGCAATAGCAGGCGATGATATTGATCTACGTCCAGTAGTAAAAGGCTTCATCGGAAATGTGCTACACCCAGATGTACAAAAGCAAGTTAATGTCAGTGAAAGCGTAGTTAATGAGTATGATGACCTAGGCAAAGAAAAGCAAACTATTATTAAAACTATTAGTGGACTAGATGCAACTGACAAGGACCAAGCCGTAGTACTTGATCGCATTTATAAGATTCTAAACAGCGGACAAATTTCTACTAACATCGATGTTGCATTTAGTAAACCATTAGTTGATGAAAATTTACCAGAAGCTGAAAAGATTAAGATCCGTAAAGATATGACTAAAATTATTGCTGGACTAGAGCAAGATTACGGTTCAATGAACAAGTTCATAACTAGATTAGAGCGCGATGGCGGAGTAGTTAATGTTGCAGAACTTGCTAAAACATTAAACACTTTTGAAAATGTGTTTAGTGACGAAGTAACAACAGCAGCATTTATTACCTTAGCTAACTATGGCGTAGGCAAGAAGCAAAAAGGCCCAGGCGAATATGCACTTGCATGTTTAAGTAATCAAATTAAACTAGCCGAAGGCGAGGGCGACTTACAGATCAACGGTATCGGCAAGGTAGAACTCAAAGCAGCACTAAGCAGCGCCGGCGGACGTATTGGTTACGGCGGCGGCTCACAAAAAGCAAAACGTGCAGTGATTGAAAAATATGCACAATACCTGCCAACTGTGTTAGCTAGATTAAATGCAGGCGGAGGCGGCAGTATTAGTATTCGCCCGTTCATCGATGCATTGAATACAGATCTACCAACAAATACTCCAGAAAATATTAAAGTTCGTAAAGCACTTATGAGTGAGCTATTAACAATGGATCTTGAAAAGTTTGCTGCACCTGTAGTAGACAAATTTGCAACTAGTATGAACTTTGATGAAATTGAAACTGAATATCTAAAACAGAACTTTGCATGGTATAAGGATCGCGACGACTTTGATGCACTATTGCTAATTCATGTACCAAATCGCAAAACAGCAATGATTCGTAGTGCTGATGATTTAGTTGCATTTAGAAATAGCGGTCACGCTAATGCAACCAGTATCAGTATTGTGCCAACACAAGCAGGCGCCGGTCGCGAACAGTGGGCGCAGTTAACTCTTAATAAAGCAAAAGCAGGTTAATATGAAATTTACTGATTTACATGAAGGTTCAAAACCAGCTTCAATACTAAGTATTGGTAATAGACCGTGGTTAGTTCGCGAACAACTATCCTACGAGCTTGACGACTTAGAACCTGTGCTCAGCGAAGATGCATTGAAGTATCATTATAATAAATTGCACAAAGGTTATGTGGAAAGATATAATGCCAGCGAAGGCGACCCTGACTTTAATGAAGCAGGCGCATTTTTACATAATGTACTATTTCCTCAGTTTAAGAAACCAGTAAGTGGTAGTAGACCTCATGGTATTTCATCAAGTTTGATTATGGCACACTTTGAGAGTTTTGAAAACTTTAAAGATAAGTTTAAAGACGTTGCAATGGCAATACAAGGCAGTGGTTGGGTTTACCTAAGTAAAAAAGGCGAAATCAAAACTATTGTTAATCACGAAATTAAAAACGATATAGCACTACTAGTTGATTGGTGGGAACATGCTTGGGTACTAGACTACCAGCATGATAAGGGCAAGTATTTAGATAATATTTGGCGCATCATCGATTGGGAAGTTGTTAACGCAAGGTTAGTATAATGAGATTTATAGACTTACAAGAAGGTCCTAACGACCCCGGAATTTTTAAAGCTATTTTCTTAGCTGGCGGCCCGGGTAGCGGTAAAGGCTACGTAGCGCAGCAGCTAGGTTTGCAAGCCCGCGGATTGAAAGTAGTTAACAGCGATGATGCATTTGAATACCTAATGCGTAAGCGTAAATTAAGTTTTGATATGCCGCCTCAAGAACAACCTGATCGTGATGTTGCCCGCCAACGTGCCAAAGATCTTACTAATAAAAGGCAAGATATATATTTAGATGGTCGCTTAGGCATTATCATTGATGGCACTGCTAAAGATCCTAACAAGATGGCTAAGCTAAAAACAGAGCTAGAAGCAATCGGTTATCAAACTATGATGGTGTTTGTGAACACTAGCCTGCGTACAGCACTACAGCGTAACTTGTTACGTGATAGAAAAGTTCCTACAGATATTGTTACGCAATCTCATAAGCAAGTACAAACTAACAAAGATACGTTGTCTGACGTATTTGCTCCTAACTATGTTGAAGTTAACAATGATGACAATGCTAATTTTAACGAACCACTAAAGCGTGTGGAAAAGTTTATTGATGCTCCAGTTACAGCACAAGCCCGTGACTGGATCAGCAAAGCATCAGTACAAAAAAGTATAGCACAGGAAGATGTACAGAGCAAGCCAAAAGTTTATGTAGACATGGACGGCGTTATTGCAAACTTTTATGCAGGTATGAGTCGTGTGACAGGGCATCCTGAGCCACGTGCATTACAAGATTTGGAATCCGAAGTTAGGGCGCTAGCAGGCACAGACTTTTTCTATCAGTTGCCAAAGTACGAGCAAGCAGAAGAATTACTAGCATACATAGACAAAATGACAGGCGGCGACTGGTATATTCTTTCCTCGCCTTTGAGCAATGATAAAGAAGCAAGCGCAGCATATAAGAAAGCATGGATACGTGACAAGTTAGATCATAAGCCACGTGGTGCATACTTTACTGGACAAAAAGAGCAATATGCAACTCAAGCAGATGGCACACCAAACATTCTAATTGACGATTATCCTGGATATCTAAAAAAATGGCGAGAAAAAGGCGGCATTGGTGTTCAATACAAAGGACATGTGGGCAACATTGAAGATGTTAAAGCAACCTTAGATCAACATTTCGGTAATACTAAGCCAGTCGAAGAAGCAAAAGAAAGTATTAAAGATCAATTAGAAAAAGCATATATTCAAGATGGCGGCAATATCGATGAATACTTTGTAAGATCCGCTAATGTTGACAAGCTAGGCTATAGTGCAAAACAGACATTTGGTCGTAGCCCAGACATTGGGGATGATAATTTTTCAGTTGATTATATTGGTTACGGAAAAGGTAAACCAGCACTTTGGTTTTACCCGTTAGCATATTATTTAAAAAGTGTTGCAGATGTAGCCTACGGTAATGATATGCCACATGTATGGTTAGTACGCATTAAATCAAATGCATGGTTACAGCCAGTTAGCAATAATAAAGTAACTAAACAGGATGCACCAACGGGTAAAGAACGTGTTGGCCTTCTACGTAAGTCAGCAGTGCCAGCAGCTATTTTCTTTAAGCCTGCATTTGACGTTGTTGATAAATTTTATGACTATGGTAGTCAACATAAGCGTCACGGCGAAGTAAAAGGCGTTCCGGAAACAATTCGTAAAGTAAAAGGTGGTTATAGACTGCTGAGTAAAAAGGGTAAGAACCTAGGTACATATCCTAGCAAGTCTGGCGCAGAAAATCGTGAGCGAGAAGTACAATATTTTAAGCACATGGGCGAAGCAGGTAGATCTACCGCAGTTGAACCAGACCCAACAGGATACCAACATTCGCTATTAACTGCTCCGCAAAATACTCTAGTAATTGACAAGTCAGACGACATGGATTTTTACAAGCTAGGGCAGCACTATACTAGTTTAGCAAATTACGATAAGCATGAGCTAGGTGTAGGTCCGTCAGATATGACTATTACATTTGCTTCTCCCGAAGAGATGGAGCGAATGAAGAAGGTATTTGATAAGTTAGGCGTTGTGTATAAGGACATTTCAGGCAGTCACGAAGAGCCAGAAATACATACTAAGCCACCAGAAGGTAACGTAGCTGAAGCACTTGACAGTTCATATGAATATCGCGGCAGTAAACGAAATCCTGGAAATGATTTTTACTTTGATACAGAAGATGGTCAAGAGTATAAGGTTGAAATCGACAACGTTGACAATGACGCTACCGTTGCTTTTTCTGCAAGAGGACAAGGCGACGAACATAAGATTGGTCTCACTGGTACTGGCAACAGTAGAAAGATATTTGGCACAGTTATTAAAATTGTAAAAGATTATATCAGAAAATCTAATCCAGAGATAATAGCATTCAGTGCTAATAATAGCGAACCGAGCAGAGTAAGACTTTACAAGATGCTTGCCTCTCAAGCAAATAAAGAATTACCTAATTATAATTTTACCGACGCATTTAGCAACGGCGGATTCACAACATATTATCTTACAAGAGATGGTGCTAAAGTACCGGCATCAACTAAAGTAAAAGCTAAAGCAAATAAAGCATTAGATAAGGTATTTAATTCACAACACCCTAAATTGTCAGAAATTCATACTGGTAAGTTAGGCGAAACTATTCTCACAGAAGAACAGTTAGTTGAAGGATTTTTAGATAGTGCTAAAGCCTATTTAGGTAACTCCTACACTAACACTGTTGCAGACATAAAGTCAAATGTGGTGGATTTAAAGCAAGCAGGTATTGTGATCAAAGATGTGTTGACCAATCCGCAACAAACACAGGTTGTTAATGCACAGCTAGGTAAACAAATTAATATGCTTGTTAAGCAAATGAGTACTGCTCCTAACGCTGCCACAACACCTATGATTAAATTTATTCAGCAGAATATTTTACCTGTAGTTCGAGTTGATGGCATTAAAGGATTTTTAGGAAGACTTGGCGTATACGGTGTACTGAAATTTGTGTCAACTCAACTAACTAAGATCACTGATGTTGTTAAAGATCAGCTACTAGGACTAATGGCTGACGTTGTAAAGCAGGTCGGCAGCACTGCACTAACAATGTCATCGTACATGGGTATATTTGATAATTTATCCACTGTTAAAAAATACTTCCTAGATGTCTTATCATACATTAAGTCAAAACTGATGTCAGTACAGGTTAGTAGACCCATTGAAACAGTTCAAATTGATGAATTAGCTGATAAGCCGTATAGCTACTCGCAAAATGTAAAGACACCTGATAAACGTGCATACCGCTTTCAAACAGACGCAGGACAATTGTACCGAGTACAAGTGTTCAATCGCAGAAAAGACGATGCTAACAAATTAGAAATACATTTTGATTTAACTGATATG
>Ga0222713_10007067_pt1 | contig 10591 bp, 5 predicted proteins | sample C33_649DmetaG_FD_165061 | JGI IMG/M metagenome (GOLD analysis project Ga0222713, IMG submission 165061) | Estuarine water microbial communities from San Francisco Bay, California, United States - C33_649D | ecosystem: Environmental > Aquatic > Marine > Unclassified | place: USA: California... | reverse complement strand
GTGTATCTGATGAGTCGGTTGTTAGTGAGTCAGAAGAAATTCTACATCCATTAAAATATAAATTTTCAAGTGATAACCCACGATATTCTTGAACATCCGCTGGGGATAGTGATGATGAGAACGCTTCGTTTCTACTTGCCGACCCCGCGGTTGAAAAGAATCTTTTTACAATAAAAGCTTGACTTGTTGTTCTAGCATTTACCGCTTGACTTGCCGTTGGTGAGTATTCCCAATACCCATTTGTTCTATTAACATAAGTGGTTGTAGAACCACAAACCAAACTTGATGAGTTAAAAAAGTCCCAACCTTCAGATTGGTAAGTATTAGCTGATGCTAACGTAAATGTACGAGGTATACCAGAGCCAACTACAAGAATATATCCACTTGTAAATTCAAGAACTCCGGTGCTGTTGTCCGTACTTATTAAATTAACACTTGCACTAATTGATGGTCCACCTGGACCATTAAACACAACATCTAAATTTTCTTCAAAAACCCAAAGAACACTTGATGTTATATGTGATAGTAAAGAAGCATTTGTAGTAATTGATGTAAAATCAAAATTATCGTTACCATTAATTAAATCATCACTTAAAAGACTAGCACTTACAATAGTTGAAGCAATACTACATGAAATACTTGAAGATAGAACTGCTAAATTATATTGATATGTGGATGGTTCATAATTGTATAAATCAATAGCACCATCATTTACAATACGAGAACCACTACTAAACCCATAGTCATTTCTACTACCAGTTATGTTTGCTTCAACATATAATGGAATTGTTCCAACGTATTGATGGTAGTCTCGTGTAATACCACGTTTTCTTTTGTACTTATTTCGTTCAAGAATATGTGGTTCAATTAATATACCACTCATGTAATTTACACGAGCAGGAAGAACTTGTTTGATTTGACTAAAAATAGATGAATCATATCTAGCTAACAAACTCAAAATAAGATTCAATGCAGTTTTCGTTGTATACTTTGCAAAGTAGTTTTGTGAGCGATACCTTAATAAAGGATATGACTCGTTGTATCTTTCATCAGTATCACCAACCCAATCATCAATCTCAAAATAACCTTCGGAATTGTAAATGTCGTAATTTACCGTGTCAGTAGTTGAAAAATAAACACCCACCAAGTTTGAATCAAGTGGGGCGTAATCGTATTCACTTCTTTCTTGTGATTTATCAGGTGATAATACACCAGCCAAACTTGATGATTCAATACGGATTTTATTGTTATTTACATTTAATGCACCTGCTGATGGAATCTTTGAGTAGTATGTGTCCAATTCACCTTCAAGGTCAGCGGAAGTTACACTTGGACCAAACGAACAACTTAAAATTCTACCATCAACCAAAGTAGTTACTTCTTGGTTTGGGTGTAGTGAAGCACTATTCCAACCAGACACTCCATACTTACTATCAAAGAATTGTCGGTAAACTAATGAAACCAAAGAACCCGTTGTGTCAAGGTCGGTTGTATTATCATCAGTAAAGTAAGCGTCACGATTTTTTGCGTGGTCTTCAACAATTTCTTGACTAACAATATTGTAGTAATATCTTAATTCTTGTAAATTAAATGAGGTGTAGTCATTGTCGGTTGGAGAACCTACGTTTAAAGAACCACTATCTAACCAAATATCTTCAACAGCACCTGGAGTAGCAACTGAAGCACTAACACTTGCAAGTATACCACCAAAGTTGTCAGGCATAGCAGCTCTTAAAGACGTGGTTGTTGAATCGTTATTTAAAACAATCACAACATCTCTACTACCATTCCAAACAAAATTGTTTGTAGTCAACAATGATGTTGAACCTGATACTAATTGAAGATTAGCAGTAGTAGAATCAACGCCATTAAACTTAACTGAAATACGTTGGCCTGGAACAACCATATCAAAAATAGTATATTCGCCGGTAACACCACCATCATCTGACCCTATGCTTGTTGGTAATTTTGCAATAACCTCAATCGCTCTTGGGAATAGCGCAGCATATCCTTCTGGTTGGATTTGGCCCCATGGATTTGAAATATATTTTCCAGCTTGAGCATCAATGTTTACCTTATATACAAATCTTTCGTGTTCGTATTGATTTGGGGAATCTACAATTACAGGACCACCATATTCACGAATTTGTAAGAATGCTTGTGGAATACCATATGTAGCAAGAAGCGCTTTGATTGACCTCGGAGTTCCTTTTGTTTTGTAAATGTATGGTAAATTATTTACAATCCTTCTCCAAGTTTCTTTTACAATTTTTTCTCTTGATTTACTTTTTAACTGACCTGTTTGCGATAGTGAACCTGTTTGGTCAGTTCCAAGAACATAACTCCAAAGTTCAGAATCACCATATCCGTTTGATAAAGACCATCCTAATGATTTTGCAACATTAAATAGCAACTCATCAGACATACCATCCCAAGGATGTTCTTCACGTTTATTTATATCAGTTAATGCTTTTACATATGTCCATGAAATATCAAAGTGTTGACCAATCATGTCAATAAATGTAATATAATCAGAATTCACGTTATCTTCTTGTAAGTGAATTGGAATCATATTACGAAGTCGTGCTGGATTTGTTTCATCGTACAAAGATGCGGATGCGTAAACTCCACTATACCAAGTTTGTGCTTGGGATGAAGTTGAGTGTCGTAAAACATACGGAAACGTTGATACCTTTGGGTATGGAGTTATGGTGTAGTCGGAAGAAGACCAATGTGTGTAGATAGAAGAGGTATCTTGGTAATACAACCAGCTTTCAAATCCATCAAATGACCCAATAATTTTATCTCTACGAGTAATTGATTGTGAAATATTAGTAAGAGCTGTTGAACCGCTAATACCTGTTAATAAATCAATACGAGAGTTGTACGACTCAATTTGTTGTAATTTATATACAAAATTATCAACTCGTTCCGTTGCTGATGAAAAGTGTACAAAGTTTTGAAAATCGTTATACTGAATGTTTAACTTTATCTTTCCAAGAGAACCACTAAAATAGTAATCAATAATTTGTTGGGATGTGGATAAATTAGCGTCTAATAAATCATTCCAAGTTTTCCAATCAGTTCCATCAGACTTACCATAAGACTCCATTTCAATAGCAAAGTTTGGAGTTGAAAAGTCATCTTTGTCTTGTGATTTTAATGCTGGAAATGCTATTACTTTATCCACCCAAGTTGGTAAGATTCTAGCATCCACTGTCAACGCGTCCCCAACTTCAACTGATGCTTCAAGTGGTTTCAACAATCTTATAATACACTCATCAAATTGAGATGGTGTGTTGTTGTACCACTTGTAATTCAAGTTTAGTTTTGTAACATCAATTTGATATCGTTTGTTTTGCAAATTGGTGTCAGAAAGAAAGTCAACAATTTCAGATGGAACATCACTTGGTACATCAGGGAATACAAATGTGTTTTGACCAGCATTCCACTTCAACGTTCCATTTGGATTTTGTTGAAGTTCATATCTTCTAAACCTTCCAGTTGGTGTTCCAAGTTGAGGTGTGGTTTGATTAATAGCCGGATTATAAACTTCTATAAAAGTTCTCCAAATACCAACACCACCAGCAACAACATCATCCAATGGAACAAACACAGTTGGAGTTGATTCAAATACGCCAGTTGGATAATTTAAAGTTCCATTAACCTCACCAATACGAGGACCATCCAATAACAAACCTACTACATCATATATTTGGTTTTGACCAAAATTAATAACAAAGTCTTTTTTTCGTAAGTAAGCATCAAATGAATTTGAACCAATTATTTGACTCATTACATTTAGTGGTTGGAATACATTTGGCGTATTTGCCTTTGACACCAAACGAACTTCACTTCTATCGGCTGAAATAGCGTCAATCTTTAGATTAGAAACAATATTGTGTAAAAAATTATATAATACTGAATAGTTACCCTCACTAATTCCGGTTTGTCTCAAATCTAATTCAGGTACAACATACACGGTTGGTTTACCATTTGTAAGCACCGAGCGAATTGGTTGACCATATTGAGACTGAAGAAGATTGTCTTCAGCATAAACGTGAATTTCAGATGCGTTGGTTAAGGTTATGCTTGAGTATGTACCATCCACATCGTTTTGTGTAACTTGGTCATTAAATTTTTGAATACGAGGTTCCTCATCAGCAAACATAGTTTTGCCAAAAACAGGACTCGCTCCTAAAACCTCATCTTTATTTTCAAATCTATCTAATGACATTTATTTTATCCTTATAGTTGTTGCCAGAATGTTCCAGTCCACTCATAATCTATATCAGCCCCATCAGGTCGTGTAAACACTCTAATTTCGCCAATAGAATTACCAACCACACCAAATGGAGATGTGTTTATTGACCCAGCACCACTAGCACCATCGCCAGTAGCTCTTTCATCTCGTGAAGTAATAATTTCATTTAATACTATTTGTGGGTCTATTGTAGTATCAGCGGTAACTAATTCCAAAGTAACATCGGTATTAATTTCTTCATTGAATGAACCAGCGCTGTACTTTTCTATAATAGTTCCTTCTTCACCAACACCTTGTAATAGAAACTTACCATATTCTGGCGTAGAAACCGTCGGGTCATTGATTGCAGCAATTTCGTATGATACAATCTGACCACGACCATTTCTTTTTATTTGTCTTTCCGCCATATTATCTTACCACTTTGAAGTAAAAGTTATCATCATAGTATTTTGTCGTTCCGTTTGTAGAATCTACAACCTTAAATACAAATTTGTAGTATCGTTCTGGCTGTAATCCATTGAACCAAAAGTTAAAGTAATTTGATGTAGAATCACAACTTAACTTTGTATATGTATCATCAAATGGAATAAATGTTTTATTTGTTTCAGCATCAACTACCGAATAATATGTGGTTGTTGGAAGATACTTTACACTTTTTATTGGAGATGATACGGAGAAAGTTCGTGCAGGATATCTTTCACGACCATATACTCTGATTTTAGTTTTAGAATTTTCTTTGTATTCTGACTGAAAATCTTTCATGTACACAACTAAATCCGAATTGGTTTGTGGTAATAAAGACCCCGTACTAAATGTGGTGTTGTTCCATTTTACTTCAAGATTTGGAACATAAATGGTGTGGGTGTCCGATGAGAAGAATTTTGCACTTCCTAACTTACGAGCCGATGATTCATCTTGTTTTGATTTTAAAATAATAAAACCATTATTTTCTCTATCACCACGCAACCAATCATTAACATATTCGGTTACTTCAACATTTAAATTTTGAACGTATTTGTCAAACGATTGTGAGTAGTAAACGTTTGTAGACCAAGATGATGTATACCAAGTTGCTCCACCGGAATTTACATTGTATCTACCTTCATAAACCAAATCTTGTACATCAGAAGATGTTGGATATAATGAATAATTTGTGCTTATCTTAAATGTATCAAGAGAGGCGGATGCTTGGTTTGAACCACTTGTATAAAATGACCATCTAAAGGAATAGTCACCGGTTTGGTCTGCTACAAAGCTTGATGTATGGGCTGCTGACGCAGTGAATATATTATAATACTCAACACGACCATCTGGTTCTACAACTTCATATTTTAAAGCAGAATAACCACCACCAAATCCTAAATCAAAACTTGATGTGTAACCAACACCCTCAATTAGTCTGTAATTTCTATTCACAGCAGCACCACCAAAATTAGATGATGACATGAATAGTTTTGACTGACTTACAAATACCGTAGGCAATTCACCACCAGAGCCGGTTATAGCATTGTTTAGAAAGTAAACTGATGCGAATCCGTTAATAGCAAACGTATCATACACCAACGTTCCAAGTGGTGGTGATGAATAGATGTAGAAATTATCAATTGAACCATCGGAACCATTCGTTCCATCCCTATCAAAGAACGTAAGAGAAAATTCATATGTTCCTGTTTGAGTTGTTGTAAATGATACAGATTGTGTTGATGCGGCTACAATTGATTGAGTATAGTTTGATAACCCTGTTAGATAAACATTATTATAACCAACTCTAAAATCAATACCGGTCAAAGTATTTGGGTCTACTTCAAAATAAGTTGTGTAAGTTGAACCTGATTCAAGAGACGCTGATAGTACAACCGTACCACCACCAAATGATGATGCTGACATTTGTAGTCTACCATTTACCACAGTTGCTGTTGGTGGGTTTCCATTAATACCAAGAATACTTTGTGAAGGGTCTAAAACAAAATTATCAATTCCACTTGAAAATGTATAAGCATCAATTAATCCTGCGATAGTTTCTGGCGCAACTGGCTTGTTAACGTTTTCATTAGTAACATTCCAAGTAGAACCACTAACACGATATACCCAAGATACATCAGTTTCGTTATGAGGAGTATCCGATTCTTTACCAACACCTTCTAACCATTGTTCTTTTACAGGATAAACATATAAAGTGTAGTTTGAAGCAATTTCTTTTTCTTCAGTAGATTCTAAATTCAAATAATATTTTACACTACCACTAATATCACCACTAACGATTGATTGTGAAATTGACGCTAGGTCAAATTGAATTAAGACTCTACTATTACCAATTAAGGTAGATGGGTTGGTGGGGTCATAAAACTTACCAACCTCAAGAATCTCATCCTTGCCAGTATTTTGGTTTTTACGAGCAGTATCCTCGTAAATTGTGGCGTCTTTTTTTGGATAAATTCTATAAATCATTTTCTACCTCTTAATATGTCATTGGGACTACCTTACCCTTGATATCAAGGTCAGGATATTTAATTTCAAAAATTGATGGGTCTTTTGGTGGATACACAACTCCTTGTTTGGTAGCGTTAGCAATACTATACTTGTTTTCGGAATATACACCACCCCACTTGTTTATAACCTGCAGTCCACCCAACCCATCCTTGTCTGGTCTAACCACGGTTTGAACTCCATCAATTCTATCTAAAAGAATGTATAATTCTGATAACATAATTGGTTGGTTAATTTGTCTTTTATCAATATTAAAATAATCTTTTAATGCGTTGATACACTTTAAAAGAACTTCATTTGAGTTGTAGTTTGGTAATACAATAATTTCAAACTCAATACCAACATTTACGATGTATGCGTTTTTAATGTTCACAGCATCGGTTAAAATACGATAGTATGATAAATAATTTTTTAAATTTTCTTTGGTAGCCGAATTTAAATTTTTCAACTTCCGTTCACCATCATATCCCAAAACATAAAGATTCAATGCTAATGGGTTTGCAATTGGATTTGGACCATCATCAAGCAAAGTTTGAATTTGCCAATCAGGCGCAAGAAATGCTTTGGATACTGAACCAAATTGTGGTGGCATTGCATATGCTCTCAAAACATAATCTTCTTTTGTTACAGCTCTATTTTGAGCAGCAAAATAAGCCATTGCATTTTGGCGAACCTGTTCTATGTCTTCTTCGTATTTAGCACCAGCCGCTGCCGTTTCATTTGTAGTAGCCACGGAGTTTTTAACAACTTGTAATGTTGATGAATTTAGGGCTGATTCGTTTTGGTTCTCAAAAACAATCGTATCAATTTCAGTTAAGTCTCGTGATGGAACATTATCTAATACACCATTACCAATACGATACGTTACAGTTAATGTTGTGTTTGAGGGAGCAACTCCATACGTTTTAGCATACATAAAGTTTGATGGGTCAATCCCTTGGTCAAGGTCACCACTTGCTGGATAAAGTGCTGAACCCACGTTGTCTGGATTTGGTAAGATTTCCTCATCAGCATTTGATGAAATACCCGCTCCAAATTGAACTGTAATAGAACCATCTTCTTCTATACGAGTGGTGTATCTTTTGGGAATCTTTTTAAGTCGTAAAAGATATGGAGTTTCACCCGCATACAAATTATAGTTTAGAGAATATGCTGATGTATTGGGGACTTGTTCAAAAATAGTATCTTGAGCCAGATATGGAACTTTATACCAGGTATCACCATTATCATCAACAATACTTACAACATCAATTAAATTTTCAGCCTCAATACGAATTTTGTCATAGATTTTTGGAGAACCAAAAGTGAACTCTTGAGTCACAGCTTCACCACTAACAGCTTTAACGTATTTTTTTAATAAATAATATGTTGGTTCGGTTGTAGTTTCGTTTGTTTGATAAACAGTTACCTCGGTTGGGTCAAATGAAGATGAAAACGCGAAATCTACTTTTTGAGTTGTTGAAAATTGAATTTCGTTATTTGTAGCCGAATTAACTTTCATACCCTCTTTGATTTTCAAAGCGTAATCAAAGTTAGGGGATACAGTATCACCACTACCTTGGGCTGGAACAATTTGGTAGATTGTGAGAACCGTTGTTGCGGGTACATTTAATTTTGGAGCATATCCCATTGATTGTGCTACAAGAAATACATTACCTTTTTCTTGAGCTTGTTCAAGAATTGATTCTCTTAACTGAACATCAGTATAGTATGAAAGAACATCACCCACATATGATGCCATTTCCATAAACATCATTCCAGGCGATGATTCATTGAAATCATTATATGTTTCGGGGAAGTAATTTTTAGCAAAGTCAATAAGGTTCTTACGGAAATCACCAAAGTCCCTACCAATTAAACTTACTTCTTTATTTACCTTATCAGTCATTTACAATCCTCAAGCAATAGTTAGACCACCCTGTTGGTCTACTCTTATAATTATGGTCTGGTTTGCGCCAGTTTCGGTTACTCTAAATCTTATAGAAATATCAACTCTATTTGTGTTTGGGTCGGAATCAACAATCAAATCATCTAACACAATGTATGGTAACCAAAATCTAATATCTTCCGATATTGTTGATTTTAAATTGTCACCAGTAAATGGTGTTTTTTGTTCAAACAACAAAGAGTATACATCCGTACCAAACAATGGTTGAAATGGTCGTTCACCTTTACGAGTCAAGACCAAGTTTTTTAAATTAGAAATAGCTTGTTCTTCAGTAGTGTAAGATAATTGGAAAATACCAGCACCGCCAAATGGTAATTTAACACCAACGGCAATGTTCTTTTTTAAATCAATAGGATTTATTTTCCATTCCTTACGAACAGCCATTACTTACCTTTCTTGGCGTTAATCGCCTTCATCAATCCGGAGTAATCTCGTGTTAACGCATCTACAACCGCTTTACCAGCATCAGTTTGTTGAAGTTGTTCAATAGGTACAGCTCTACCATCTGCGGTTTGTAACACATCAGGAGTTTGATTCATACCACCCCAAGCCATTGCTTGTGTTGAGTTAAAAGCACCACCCATAGAGTTAATACTTCTCCAATCACCACCATCAGCGGTTTCATTTAAAAGAGATGCAAACTTACCTTCAAATTTTGGACCAGACTTTTTTTTTGGAGCTTGGGATTCAAAAATATGTGTTACATCTAACGGGTCTGATTCAACCTTTGTAATTGGTTTTTGAATTTGTTTTGATTTAATTTCTTTCAAAATGGATTCACGAATGGCCTTTTCTCGTTTTGCCACTTCCTTCTTCACTTCCTCTTGGACAATGATTTGAATCGCTTTAAATAGTTTATTTGTATCCATGGTAATAAATATCAATTTTTCATTAATTGTAGTTCGGTCTTTATTTTAAGTAATTGACCTGTTATTTGTGAGGTTCTTGCCACAATACTTGGAGCAACGGCTATTAACGATGCAATAGGTCCACCCGTAGGCGTTACTGCTGTTTGTAAGGCAGGTGCCAGTGTGGCTAATGTATTATTTAACGCAGTGACTTGTGCTTGTAAATTTTCAAGTTGAGTAAACATCTTATCCATGTCTGCTTTCCAACTTGGGGTAGAAACATAAACCCCCCTTTCACCACTAATAAGAACGCCATCTTTTTTTGAGTTAATTAAAACTCGGTCAGAGACTAATACCGCTTGTGGGTTTTGATAGATTCCACTTGGAATAACTCCAACTGAAAATGGTCTTGTTTTAATTTGCAGTTTTTGTTGTGAAGTAAGATATAGCGATGAATCATCACGATTTATATCTTCAACTACAAATTTATTATATCCACGAGAAAACCCAACACCATTTCTGATGATAGTAATCGGAGCTTCAGGTCGTGGTGATGTCCAACTTGGTTCAACAGTAGCACCACTTACCAAACTATTAGTCTTTCGTGTATTTCGTGGAGTATAACCAAAACGAATTGACTGACCAAATCTACCTTCAAAAATAACATCACCAAGATAGGGTTGTAATTGAGATAGGTTTTTTAATTCAACAAAACCATTTCCAAAGTCATGTGGTGTTGGAGTAGATGTTTGAGCAGGCACACCAGCAAAAGCGCCATCCAAATTACCAACAGAAGCTGCTGTTTTTAGATTTAGTTTTGGTAATGCGTTATGGTTTATATTTGATTGAATACCGACTGTTGAAATATAATAATTTCTAACCGATGACCTTTTTTGAGAATTAGCGTCAGCGTTAGAGCCCAACACTACCATTACTTGTTCACCGATAACAGGAATTTTTTTAGAAGTCATATCAAGAGGATATGCTTCAATTGTATTACCAGTAAGACCCGTGGTAGTTGCTACATAAATTTTATATAACTTT
>Ga0222713_10007066_pt1 | contig 10591 bp, 6 predicted proteins | sample C33_649DmetaG_FD_165061 | JGI IMG/M metagenome (GOLD analysis project Ga0222713, IMG submission 165061) | Estuarine water microbial communities from San Francisco Bay, California, United States - C33_649D | ecosystem: Environmental > Aquatic > Marine > Unclassified | place: USA: California... | reverse complement strand
TCGCCCGCGACTTCCTCGACACCAACGGCGTGACGCAGTCCGCGTCCGCGAAGGTGCTCGCGCCCGACGCTTCCAAGAATCCTTTCCAGTCCGGCTCCGCGCCGACGGCCGACGATCTCCTGAAGGCGGTCTCGGCTCTGCCGAACGCCGCCCAGCGCGGCCTGGTCGAGCGCTTCGACGCCTCGATCGGCGCCAACACGGTGCTGCATCCTTTCGGCGGCGCGACGCAGTCGACCCCGCAGGAAGCGATGGCCGCCAAGCTGCCGGTCCTCGGCGGCGAGACGGACGTCTGCACGATCATGGCCTACGGTTTCAATCCCGTGGTCGCCCAGTGGTCACCCGGCCACGGCGCGGTCTGCGCGGTGGTGGAATCGCTCGCCCGCCTGACCGCCGCCGGCGGCGATCCCGCCCGCGCGCGCCTGACGCTCCAGGAGTATTTCGAAAAGCTCGGCCAGGATTCCTCCCGCTGGGGCAAGCCGCTCGTGGCGCTCCTCGGCGCGCTCGAAGCGCAGCTCGAGTTCGGCACGGCCGCCATCGGCGGCAAGGACAGCATGTCGGGCTCCTTCAAGGACCTCGACGTCCCGCCCACGCTCGTCTCCTTCGCCATCGTCCCCGGCAAGGCCAGCCACGTCGTCTCCGCCGAGTTCAAGCAGGCCGGCTCCACGGTCGTGGTCGTCGACGTGCCCCGCACGTCCGCGCTGCTGCCTGATCTCAAGCTCGCCCGCGAGCGCCTCGCCGCCATCCACGCCCTCGTCAAGGCCGGCAAGGTCCGCGCCGCCGTCGCGGTCCGTCAGGGCGGCATCGGCCACGCGCTGACCCGCATGTCTTTCGGCAACCGCCTCGGCGTCACGCTCGCCGCCGCGCCTGCCGCCGACTTCCTCATCCCCGCCTACGGTTCCGTCGTGCTCGAAGTCGCTTCGGCTGCCGACCTCGGCACGCTTCCGCACCGCGTGCTCGGCCAGACCAACGCCGACGCCAAGATCGCCTGGCCCGGCGCGTCCGTCGCCGTCGTCGACCTCCTCGCCGCGCACGAGGGCGTGCTCGAGTCCGTCTTCCCGACCAAGGCGAGCGAGCCGCAGGGCACGCCTGCACCGATCAGCTTCACCGTCCGCTCGGGCCTGAAGCCCAAGGCCCGCGTCGCCAAGCCGCGCGTGATCATCCCGGTCTTCCCCGGCAGCAACTGCGAATACGACACCGCCCGCGCATTCCGTCTCGCCGGCGCCGAGCCTGAGATCCTCGTCCTGCGCAATCTCGACGCCGCCGGACTCAGCGAATCGCTAAAAACCCTCGCCGACGCCATCTCCCGTTCGCAGATCCTCATGATCCCCGGCGGCTTCTCCGCCGGTGACGAACCCGATGGTTCCGGCAAGTTCATCGCCGCGGTCATCAAGGCCCCCATCGTGCGTGACGCCGTCATGGAGTTGCTCAAGAACCGCGACGGCCTCGCGCTCGGCATCTGCAACGGCTTCCAGGCCCTCATCAAGACCGGCCTCGTGCCGTATGGTGAGATCCGCGACGTCGATGCTTCGGCTCCGACGCTCTTCCACAACCGCATCGCCCGCCACATCTCGCGCTACGCCCACACCCGCGTCGCCTCGGTCAAGTCGCCGTGGCTCGCGCGCATGGAAGTCGGCCAGGTGCACACCATCCCGCTCTCGCACGGCGAAGGCCGCTTCACCGCGCCTGCGTCCGTCATCGCCGACCTCGTCAAGAACGGCCAGATCGCTTTTCAGTATTGCGACGCCGCCGGCGCGCCCTCGAACCGCATCGAGTTCAATCCCAACGGATCGCTCGAGGCCGTCGAAGGCATCACCAGCCCGTGCGGACGTGTCCTCGGCAAGATGGGCCACACCGAACGTGCCGGCGCCAACGTCGCCAAGAACATCCCCGGCAACAAGCACCAGCCCCTCTTCCAGGGCGGGGTGGACTACTTTGCTTAAGGGTAGGGGTGCGATGACATCGCATCCTCTGCCTCTCAGGTAGGGATAGAACCACGTGCTGTCCTTTGCCTCTGGTAGGGCGGGATCACCACCCCTGATCGCTAAACGCTGAACTCTTCTTGGCTAACTATGCCGAGTTTTATTTTACCAGTCAGTAGGGCCGCGAGGTGTCGAATAATGCCAACATTAACGGCATTTCCTAACTGTTTGTAGGCAGCTTTATCGGGAATACCCGCCTTAGTGAAAGTATCTGGAGGCATTCCTTGCAGCGCTGCCGCTTCAATTGGCGAAAGTGTACGGTAGGATTTGATGCCTTTTCCGACTTTTGGACCGATTATCGAGGTCTGAGTAATGGCGACAAGGGCAGGCATGTAAGTAGGCGGTTTGACTCGAATTCCGCTTGGACGAAATTGTAGGACAAGATCCTTGAGGGTTCTTCCATCTCTGGTTGGGTGCCATTTCTTTGCCTGCCATTCAAATTTTCTTCTGGATGGCGGAAAATCTTCGACGCGGATTTGTTGAGATCCCCATTTCATTTTTCTCCAAGCATCTATAAACTTTGCGTGATCGTTGTAGAAGGTGCAGTTCTTCCTGACGAAATTTTCCTCCCAGTCGGGCATGCCCGCACGCAGTCGCGGGGTGGGGGTCATGCAATCTTCCCATATTGGGAACCCCGGAAGCATGTCAGAATCAATGTTTGAAACCAAATAATCCCATGCCTCAACCCAGGCTAGTTCGTTCTCGTTTAGGCGATATGATTCAACATTAGGAAGATCTTTATCCGGGATTAGGATATCAGAAATTCTCCACTTATCCTTATTCCACTTCTTACCGTAGTCCCCGTTTGAAATTGAAGCGTGGATTGCTTTGAGGAGGTGTAATTTCTTTTCCGATTTTCTGATCGCTAAAATGAAAACACGATCACGCACTTGAGGCGCACCTCCTAAGTCAGGATGAAGGTGATGTGGACTTGCTACTAGGTGGTTTGGGACAACGTCATAACCTGCCGCATCAATTTGAGTAACGATTTCGGTCCAAGTGTCTGTATGTCTTGGTCCTGCGAGGTTACGCACATTTTCGAGAAAAAGGTAGGTAGGTTTTTTGGCACGAACAATTGCCATTATGTCAAAGAAGAGCGTCCCTCTTGTTCGATCGTTAAATCCCTCTTGATGGCCTGACTTGGAAAACGGCTGGCAGGGAAAACCAGCGCACAAAATGTCGTGGTCAAAGACTTTCTTGTCGATGGTCTTATCGGTAAAATATGACTCCTCATCATCGATGTCCTTTCGGGTAAGTGTGCGGATATTTTCGAAGAATCTACCGGAACGTTTGGATTCGGGAAAATTGGCCTGGTATACGATTTTGCACTCGGGGTCTATTTCACAGGTGAGTTCGCATTTGTAGCCGAGATCGGCTAGGGCTCTGTGAAAACCGCCAATTCCAGCAAAGAGGTCTATGAACTTAAGGCTCATGTATCAGAGCTTGTGAGTCGCAATGGTGAACGCAAGCTCAGTATTTTGGTGGTTTACCCCCCGATTTCCTGGGGGAGACTCCTTACAGAATGAACTTGTCCCCTCAGGAACACAGGACGCGATGCCGAACAATTGCGCAGATTCTTCAGTTGAGCCTGGAGCAGCCCTGTAATTTTGGAGATCAGAAAGAAAGCCGGAAGCAGAGGCTTCTTTTTTTGGCTTCGGTACTGCAGAACATGAATGCGGGTACCAAGGGAGCCGGGCTTTCGGGTGGTGTCGCTCAGGAGAGCCTTTGGCGAGAAATGTTAGCTGATATGAAAGTAGGTTTTACCAACGATCCATCAGAAGCCATTGAAACTGCCGAAGCAGATTACTATTTTAAGGGCTATCCGTTATCACATAAGACTATCGGCTATAACTCTAAGAATCCCTCACTCGCGTTGGCATGGAGTAAGAATCCGCCTGGGGGTTTACAAAGAACGGAGTTCACTACATCGATGGTTATTCTTAACTTTAAGCCTCAAACTCATAAGGCTAAGGATTCTAACTGGAGGGAGGCCCGGCAAGGTGCCCATGTTATTCCTTTACCTGACCTTAAAGGAATCGTCACTAAGTTCGGAAGTAATAACAAAACAGACAGTTTAATTACGTCAGAGTATGTGGGCAAACTCATTAGTTTTTCCCAGAAAAATGGATATAGTGTTTATTTCGATTTCGATAATACCATTGGTGAAGGGCTTGTTCTGAGCTATTGGCGCGGCGGCATAAAAGGCGCCGTCCCTAAGGACGCTAATTAATGAGAAAGATTTTTGATAAAAATGAGGTGAAAGGGTTGGTTGAGCTTAAGAATTGCCTGCAAAGGTATCTGGATAGAAAATGCTATTTCGATCCTTCCGAGAGTCGCCGGGACCGCTTCCTCAAACTCGCTGTCGTAATTCAACATATGAATGCTGGTGTAAGTGGCGGTGGTTTGTCTGGTGCGTTAGAGACGGAGCGGCTTTGGATTGAACTCCTAAGGGACATTAATGCTGCCTCATCTAAGCCGCAGTTTACCTTTAATCGGAATCACGCTGACTCTGACTATGAATACCGCGGTATACCTCTTTCGCATAAGATTTTAGGTTGCAGAAATAGAAAGGCAGATCTTGCTCTGGCATGGAGTAAGAATCCTGAAGGCGGCATTAAACGGGCGTTTGAATCTTCGATGGTTCTGCTTTCTTTTAGGCCAAGTCGCCAAGGGTCTAGGAAGGCGTTTTGGAGAAGCGTACGGACCGGATTGTATATCATTCCATTATCCTTCTTGCGCGCCGTGGTTAAGGATTTTAAGCCCAACAATAAAACGAGTACCCTCATTAAAGAGGACTATGTAATTACCCTAATGGAAGGGTCGTTGAGTTTAGGGCTATTCATTCCGCTTAATCTTAAAACAGATGCCTGGATTGACTACGAGCTGAGTTACTGGAAGGCAGCCAAGGTTTGCTGCGTACGTAAACGATAGCCATACACAGATTTTATCCGATAGTGGCATCATGGCTTTTTAGCCAAAAAAGTAAGTGTGCAACCCCTCATTGCCTACATGGGATTACAATCCCAGGTGGGCTGAACACGGGACAGGCCGCACCTTTTGGCGAGCGCACCTAAAGGAGTGGGGAAAGCCTAGTTTTAGGTGCGTATGGCTCGAGGGTGCGGCCTGACCCCATCATGTGCGGCTGACCGGGCCGGTCAGCCCTACCCAGGCAGCTAGGTCAGCACGCGGTGCTGCCCCTGCCTTCAGATCCGGATGAAGACTTTGCGGCGGTAGAGCCACCAGCAGAGGGTCCAGAGGACGGCGAGGACGAGGAGGCTTTGGGCGAGGGCGCCGGTGGTGCCTTCGAAGAGGGGGTTGCCGAGCCAGGTGCGGCCGACGTTGCGGATCCAGCCGGCGGTGAGCTGGTAGGCGACGTAGATGGCGATGGAGTTCATGCCGACGACGACGAGCGGGAAGGTCCACGCTTTGTGGCCCTTGATGTCGATGACCCAGTAGAAGAGGGCGAAGGCCCAGAGGACGACGGCGCCGCTGTAAAAGGCCCACGAGGGGGTCCAGAGGCGTTTGATGACGGGGCAGAGGGTGGTGCCGGTGACGAGCGCGAGGACGAGGCAGAGCGCCCCGGCTTTGAGCAGCCAGTTCAGCTTCTCGGCGGCGGTCTTGTTCGCACGCAGGTTCTCCCCGGCCATGAGCCCGAGGATCATGGTGATGAGCGCAGGGACGAAGTTGAGGGTCTGGTAGCCGCCGTTGTTGAAGACGAAGGGCTTCTCGCGCGGGAAGAGGTTCAGGAACCACTGGTCGAAGGCCGCCGCGAAATTGGCGTGCATGTTCCAGTGCGCCCAGAGGCCATCCAGGGTCTGGCCGGCTTCAGTCACGCCGAGAGCCTTGAAATCGGTCCCCGGTCCGGCGACGGGGGTGAGCATGAACGCGGCCCAAGTGGCGACGGCGATGACGCCGATGGCGCCGAGCTGGAGCTTCCAGCCGCGTCCGACGAGCAGGGTGAGGAAGACATAGCCGAGTCCGATCTGGGCGAGGACGTTCGTGAAGATGAAGTTCGGTCGCGACCCGGCGGACGTGGACAGGAATACGCCGAGGGCGACGAGCACGAAGGCTCGCCAGAAGGTATGTAGCCAGCGCTTTCGCTGGTCCTGTCCTTCGGCGGTGCGACGCGATGACGAGAAGGGCAGCGCCATGCCGACCATGAACATGAACGCGGGCTGGATCATGTCCCACGCCCCGCCGCCGATCCACGCGGCATGCGAGGTGTTGTAGCGGAGGATGTCCCAGAAGGCGGAATCCGGATGCGCCTTCGCGATCTGCGCGACGCCGAACCCCGACGACGCCATGAACAGCATCGTCAATCCGCGGAAGGCATCGAGGGAGACGAGGCGGTCGGGCAGAGGTGCAGAGCCAGAGGGGGTGCTCATGGGGATGGACGCAGGATGGCTTATGAAGGCCGAGGGATGGAGGATAAAGTTATAGGGCTGGGGTAGGGGCGGAGTGCCGTTCAACCCTGGCATCGCACGGTGCTGGTATTCGCAGGTTGCGGGGTGGGTCGCGGTGGCTAAGAAATCTTCGTGCGACTTCCTTCGGCGATGCGGTCCGCGTGCCTGCTCCTTTGCTGCTTGCCCGTGGCTTGGGCGGCGGAGAAGCCGAACATCGTCTTCGTACTTTTTGACGACATGGGCTGGGGGCAGCCTCAGAGCTACGACCCGCGTTCCGCATTGCGCACGCCCAATTTCGACCGACTCGTCAGACAGGGCATGAGATTCACGGACGCCCATTCGGCGTCGGCGGTATGCACGCCCACGCGTTACGGCGTGCTCACGGGACGCTATCCGTCCCGTATCGGGCAGTTCGGGGTGCTCACCACTTTCTCAAAGCCGATCATCCCCCCGACCAGGCTGACGGTGGCTTCGCTGCTCAAGCAGCATGGCTATGCGACGGCGGCCATCGGCAAGTGGCATCTGGGCATGGACTGGGTCGAGGGCAGGCCCGGGACGGAGAAGGAGGTGCCGATCGGGGCCCGCATGACGGGCGGACCGAACGCCCTGGGCTTCGATTACTTCTACGGGTTCACGCATGCGCGGAACATCGGGACCATCGTCGAGCAGGACCGCGTGGTGAAGCACGTCAGCGAGACCGAGAACCAGCCGTTGATGATCGAGAAGGCGGTCGAGTGGCTCGACCGGAGGAAGAAGGACGAGCCGTTCTTCCTGTATTTCCCCATGTGCCCGCCGCACGAGCCGATCGCTCCGTCGCCCGATTACGTCGGGAAAAGCGGCGCGCAGGACGTGGTGAAGAAGAACCCGCTTTACGGCGACTGGGTCTTTCAGGGCGACGCGATGCTGGGCCGGATCATGGACGCGCTGGAGCGCAACCATCTCGCCGACAACACGCTCATCATCGCCACGGCCGACAACGGCGCCGCCGGGCGGGCTTACGCGCCGCTGCGCGCGTCCAAGACCAGCATCTATGAAGGCGGCCACCGGGTGCCTTACGCCGCGTGCTGGCCGGGCAAGGTGAAGCCGGGCTCGGTCAACGCGCACACCGTCTGCCTCAACGACCTCATGGCCACGGCGGCGGAGATCGTCGGAGCCAAGCTGCCTGCGGAAGCCGGCGAGGACAGCGTGAGCCTCGTCCCTGAGCTGCTGGGCACGGCGGCGACCGGCGTGCGCGAGGCGACGATTCACCAATCGATGTCGGGCGACCTCGCGATCCGGCAGGGTCGTTGGAAGCTCCTCTTCCTCAAGGGAGGCAAGCGGGAGCTCTACGACCTCGAAGCCGACCTAAGCGAGACGACGGACGTGCTCGCCGCCAACGCCGAGGTGGCCGCGAGGCTCACGGAGCTCATGCAGCGCACCATCGCCGATGGGCGGAGTACGGCCGGCGCCGCGCAGAAGAACGAGTTCAACCTCTCGATCTCCGCTCGCGGCGAGGGCGCTCGCAAGAAGAAGGCCAAGGCGCCGCAATGAGCCGCTCCGCGTCTCCCCCCCAGGCCTGACCCGTCGACGAGATGTGTCAGCGGGGGAGGGGCGCCGAGAGCGTAAGCGTCTTCTTCCCGAAGGCTCCGTCCTGGACCTGCACGGCGGTCTCCCGGATGAACGCGCCTTTTTCGTCATACTGCCTGATGGCGCAGGCGTAGACCATGCCGGTGGCGTCGCTTGGGTCGTCGGAACGGAAGCTCAGGAAAAGGCGACCGCCGCCAGCGTACTTGCCGCCCAGCTTGCTCAGCAGGGGCGTGAGGTCGATGCCGAGTTCGAGCGGGCTGTCATCGCCCGGCCCGGCGAGCGGCACTTCGCCGACGTTGTTCTTCGGTTTGCCGAAGAGCGGCCAGCCGTTGAGGGGCTCCGGTGCGAATTCATGTTCGGCCTTCGCGGCGTCCTTGTCGCCGGCGACGCCGATCGTCACGCGCAGGTCGGAACGCTTGTCGCAGGTGAGCTTCAGCTTCAAGGTGCAGCGGGGGATGTGTCGGGACACCTCGACCCGCCCCAGGTAGTTCCCGCGATGCCAGGTGGGGTCGACCATGGCGCTGTAGAGCAGGTAGATCTTGCCGTCCTTCGACCAGGTCTCGCCCCAGGAGTTGACCACGATGAAGGCCCCGCGCTCGCGGTCCGCGAGGGTGACCTTGCCGTCGCCGTTGATGTCGCGGTCGTTGGTGACCTGGCCGTCGCCGTTCACGTCGAACCCGACCTGGTCATCGTAGCCCACGCAGGTGATGCCGTGCCCGTTGCCGCTCGGCCCCCAATGGATCCAGACGTCCTCGCCCGCCTGATAGTCGCCTTCCGGAATCGTGCGCGTGACCTTCTTGAGCTCCCCCATGCGTCCGTCGAGCGCCAGCAGGCCGCCGACGGGCGCTTGGCCGGCCTTGGGCTGGTTGCGGTCATAGAGCCAGCCCCGGGCTTCGTCGATCTGGGCGACGGTGGCGGTCGGGGTGTAGCGATAGCCGGCGACGCGATACTCCATGGCCTCGCGCCAGATGGCGTAGCCATTGGCCCACCGGCCGACCTTGTCCTTGTCTCCCTCCACGCGGCCGTAGGTCTTGACGGTGGGGATGCCGACATGCTTGGCCGTTTCCCAGCCATGAAAGGCCTCCGAGCCCTGGGCGCTGTTGGCCGCGTTGCACATGTTCCAGGAGAAATCGGCGGGGAAGCGCGTGGCCTCGGTGCTGGCCACGGTGCCGTTCAGGAGGTTCATCTCGTAGGTGAACATCGAGGCGACCGACGTGAACTGACCGCAGGCGCCGCCTTTCTGCTTGTAGATCGGCGGGAACTGCGGACGGGTCGAGTTATCGACGCGCGACGGCAGGCGGCGGACATCCACCGTCGTCGCGCCGACATCCGGGCCTTTCGCGCCGCGCCAGGTGTCGTAATCCTTGCCCATCGCATTCGGCCGCGAAAACGGCTTGGGATACGCGGCGTGCGGGGCCGGATTGCTTTTGTCCGTCGAAGCCGCGGTGTCGGCGGCTGAAACGTGGCCGAAAAACCCCAGCATGCCCAGAAGCAGGACCGCAATGAACCCGGGTCGCTCGGTGAGGGGCATGAGGTCCTTATACGGCCTGCCTTTCATTCCCGTCAACCTGCGAGGAGAACGTGACATGGGGGATGCATCGCCCCTTGTCGCCCGGCCCGCCGGCCCTCTTTCAACCCCGCAGATCCTTGAACGCCGCCAACGCCCGGTCGCGTCCGGCTTCAAGGCTGACGAGCGGGGCGGGGTAGTCTTTGCCTAGCTGGACGCCGGCCTCGGCGAGCACGTGCATCGGTGCGTTCCAAGGTTCATGGATCCATTCGGCGGGGACCTTGGCCAGCTCAGGCACCCAGCGGCGCACGTATTCGCCGTCCGGATCGAACTTCAGCCCCTGCAGCACCGGGTTGAAGACGCGGAAGTATGGCGCGGCGTCCGCGCCGCAGCCGCCGGCCCACTGCCAGCCGAGGGTGTTCGAGGCCAGGTCGGCGTCGACAAGGGTGTCCCAGAACCACTTCGAGCCCGCCTGCCAAGGCTGCAGGAAGTGCTTCACGAGCACGGATGCGGCGATCATGCGCACGCGGTTGTGCATCCAGCCGGTGGCCCAGAGCTGACGCATGCCTGCGTCGACCACGGGGTAGCCCGTGCGACCCCGCTGCCAGGCGCGCAGGAGCTTCTTGTCGGGCGCCCAGGGGAATTTCTCGAACTCACGGCGCAGCGGCCGGTCGGTGGTCTCGGGGAAGTGATGGAGCAGATGGTGGCCGAACTCACGCCAGCCCACCTCGGCCACGAACTTGTCGCCGCCCTTCAGGCCGAGGCCGCCGGCCGACCTGACCGCGTCGACGATCTCGAGGGGCGAGACCTGGCCGAAGTGCAGGTAGGGCGAGAGCCGCGACGTCCCGTCGATCTTCGGAATGTCGCGGTCGGTCGGGTAGGCCTTCATCGCCTTGGCGACGAACTCCTTGAGCCGCTTCTCCCCGCCCGCGCGCGTCGGCTCCCAGGCCTCGCGCATCTGGACGTCCCACTTGATCTTCGGCAGCAGGGAGAGCTCCTTCAGCGCGACGGACTTCGGCGCCTTGCCGGGCGGCGTGAGCTTACGGGGCGCCTTGAGGGGTTCGCCGAACTTGAGGTTGGCGAGGCAGTTCTTCCAGAAGGGCGTGAACACCTGGAAGGGGTTGCCGGACAGGTTT
>Ga0222713_10007063_pt1 | contig 10597 bp, 10 predicted proteins | sample C33_649DmetaG_FD_165061 | JGI IMG/M metagenome (GOLD analysis project Ga0222713, IMG submission 165061) | Estuarine water microbial communities from San Francisco Bay, California, United States - C33_649D | ecosystem: Environmental > Aquatic > Marine > Unclassified | place: USA: California... | reverse complement strand
AGAAAATAAGCTGGATATTTTAGTAGGAACACAGATGGTTGCCAAGGGACACGATTTTCCCAATGTAACTTTGGTAGGTGTGATGCTCGCAGATTTAGGCTTGCATGTTCCGCACTATCGCGCTACTGAAAGAACTTTTCAATTAATTGCACAAGTTGTTGGTAGAACTGGCAGAGGTTCTCAACCTGGAGAAGCTATCATTCAAACTACCATGCCCAATCACCATGCGATTCAACTGGGAGCAAAACAAGATTATCCATCATTTTATGAACGGGAAATGAAAGAAAGAAAGTTAAGACAATATCCACCTTTCACTTACTTAGCTAGGTTTGAATTAACGAGTAGAGATCAACATTTAGTTGATGAAGTTGCATTAGAATTAGAGCAATCATTAAAAAGCCAACTCGAGAATATTGCAGAGGTGATTGGCCCAAATATTCCTTATCCTGAATTCTATGCTGGCGTTTTTCGTAGACGCATTTTGTTGAAGTATAAAAAGTACTCATTACACCATCACATATTAAAAACCATTTATCCATTACTCTTAACAAAAAAAACTGTGAAAATTTTATTCAATCTCGATCCTTATGACATGTAGGCTTTTCATATCATTTTTGGGTTTTTTAGTTTAAAATATGAAAGACGAGGATGAAGCATGCATATCGAAATTTTTGGATTAGATAAATATGTGGTCGCGACCCTGAGCCGCGAACTACAAAAACCGATCATACAACTTACGAAAATTGAGGAAAATAGTTTATTCTTCTCAGTCCACGAAACACTTTTGTTTCATTCAGGAGTAGATCAAAACGCCTGGCATACTTTTATCAAAATATCAATGCCGGAATCTTTAGTCCACGCCCAAGAAGGGTTGCGAGCCATCTTCCTCAAGGCTGTTAAAGACCATACGATTCATATTCATTTTGAATTTGTTCTCCAAAAGCCCAATACAGTTTTCACTGCTATCCAAAAAGATTATCCGTTATTTGTAAATGAGACCAATGAAGTTGCGATTAAGCAAGAGAATGAAGAAGAAAACGATGAAAATGTTGAAATATACCACGGTAATATTTTTGCTGGTAAGGAATCGGAGTTAGAAAAACTCAACCGTGACGTGATGCCTCCAAAAAGCAAAAAGAAAAAAATTGCATAATGATTGACCTAAATCCCCATGATTGAATATATCCTAGTAAGTCAAATCCTGAATAAAATTATCCATGAAAAAATTCAATTTTCAGATGCTTTAAAATCGGGATTAGCAACCGCACCAAAATCCGTTTCTCAAGGTTTGATTCGTTCTTTAACCAGTTGTGAACTACATCATCACCGTTTGCTTGATCATGTTACGCAACGCTTGATTCCTGAATTGGCATCGGAAGATCGATATGTGGTTCAAGCGGCAATTGGAAATAATGTATTTGTTAAACGAATGCCCCACGACATGACACTTGCGTTCTTGAAGGATTTTCTTAAGGAAAGAAAAGTGAATGAAAGTCAAATTGAAGCCATCATCAATTTAGCTGTTCCGGGAAGAAATCTAATTGATCCAAATTTAAAAGAAAACTCCGTACCTTATTTAGCAATTAAATTTAATACCCCTGATTGGTTAGTTCAAATGTGGATTAAACATTTTGGGTTTCCAATAACGGTTAAAATTTTATCCACGAACAATAAAGCAGTCCTTCAAGCATGCCGAGTCAACACCTTAAGAATTTCAACTGAGAAATTACTTTCAACCTATCCCGAACTCATCCCAACACCCGTTGAAGATACCGTGATTTATCAAGCAAAAGAACCGTTAAAAAATCACCCCGCTTATGTAAATAATTTAATTTTTCAACAACGACTTGCGGTCACAGATATTGTGAAGCAATTTAGTTTCGACAATGTTAAGGGTGAAATGTTATTAGTCGAGACAAGGCCACAAGCTTTGTATTTAGAATTACCCATTTATACAGAACAACAAATTAAAATTAACATTGTCACCAACTCCGTTGAAAGAAAATTAGCGATGCAAAAATCATTACAAGCTTTTCAACTTCAAAATATCTCATTATATGAAGCAGAACCCAAAGGTCTGATTACGCATTTATCAAAACCACAAGATGTGGTTATGGTTGTCCCACAATGTTCAAAGTTTGATTTAATTCGTTCACTTCCTGATTTCTTCATTCAATTTCAACAAGAAGAACTTGATACACTCATTCGCAATCAGCAATCTGCAATTCATGAAGCCAGTCAATTTGTTGAAGAAGGCGGTTTACTTTTCTATGGCGTCAACACACTTAATCATAAAGAAGGAAAATATTTGATTGCGGATTTCTTAACATCACATCCTGCCTTCAAGTTGATTCAAGAATTTCAATATTTCCCTTTTGATAAACTAAATACAGCATTGTATGTCGCTGCAATGAGAAAGCAAAAATAATATGGAAAGTATCTTTGGACAAACATTAGTACAACTAGAAAATACCCTTGAATCATGGGGTCAAAAAGCTTTTTATGGAAGTGTTATTTATGATTGGATCTATCAAAAGAAGGTCCGTAATTTCCAATCCATGACCAACTTAAGTCTTGAATTAAGACAAGCCCTTGAAAAACATTTTCATTTTCAATTGCCCTCCATTCATGTTCGTCGTGACTCCTTAGACAGAACGGTTAAATTGTTATTAAAATTAGAAGATGGTTTTTTAATTGAAGCTGTTTTAATGCGTTACAACTATGGAAATGTCATTTGTGTAACAACCCAAGTTGGATGTAATATTGGTTGTTCATTTTGTGCTTCTGGTTTATTGAAGCGTCAACGAAATCTAACAGCGGGTGAAATGATTGCCCAAATTGTGGTGATGAATGATTTGTTGGATGCAGAAGGACGAAAAGAAAGAGTCAGTCATATTGTTGCCATGGGAACCGGTGAACCCTTTGATAACTACGATCATGTGATGAACTTTATTCGCATCGCAAATCACAATAAAGCTTTAGCGATCGGCGCTCGTCATATTACCGTTTCAACTTCTGGTTTTCCAGAAAAAATTAAACAATATGGTCATGAACCCTTGCAAATTAATCTTGCCGTTTCTTTGCATGCTCCGACCAATGAAATTCGCACACGCCTGATGAAAATTAACCAAGCTTTCCCTTTGGAAAAACTGATCCCTGCGATTAAAGACTATCAAACAAACTCTGGAAGACGCATCACCTTTGAATACATTCTGATTGAAGGGATTAATGATCAAATTGAACATGCGGTTCAACTTGCTGAATTAATCAAAGACCTTTTCTGTTATGTCAATTTAATTCCATACAATGCGGTGATGGAAAATGAATATCGTCGACCACATCCGCAAGCGGTTAATGCCTTTATGTCGAAATTAATTGAACTGGGAATCAATGCAACCGTTCGTAAAGAATTTGGTCATGATATTGAAGCTGCATGTGGTCAATTGAGGGCGAAGCATAAGCATGAAGAAGCGCGGTAGTTTTGCTTTCAAAACCGACATTGGTAAAGTCAGAACCACCAATGAAGATCAAGTGGTGGCGATGGTCAATCGTCATCAAGACGTTTTGCTTGGCGTTGCCGATGGTATGGGTGGCCATGCTCGTGGGGATCTTGCAAGTCGCCTAGCGATGCAATCCTTAATCAAAGGTTTTAAAAATACGTTTGGTTTGTTAACGTCTAAAACCGCAACCCTTTGGTTGAGACAGCAAGTGGTTCAAGCTAACCGTGCCATTTATCAAGAAGCACAAAAAAGTTCTTCCTTAAAAGAAATGGGCACAACGTTAGTGATTGCTTTGATCGTGAATAAAGATCTCATCATTCTTAATATTGGTGATTCAAGAGTGTATTTATTTGAAGATGGCCAATTAACGCAAGCTACCGAAGATCAAACCTATGTCGAATATTTATTTCGCCAAGGTAAAATCACAGAAGCCCAAAAAGCCAATCATCCTCAACGCCATGTTTTACTGAATGCCTTAGGTCTCAATACATCCGTTTCATATGATGTGAAAATTGTCCCATATCATGGGCAAACCATATTAGTATGCAGTGACGGTTTATATAACAATCTTACCGATGGTGAATTATCAAGTGTTATCCGTTCGAAAGATACACCGCAACAAAAGGTAGACTCGTTGATTAATTTAGCAAATGCAAATGGTGGAAATGACAATATTGCGATTGCCATTTGGGAATCTGAACGATGATTAAAGATCATGACATTATTGATGAACGTTATCGAATCATAAAGGAAATCGGTGAAGGTGGATTTGCCTACGTATACCAAGCAGAGGATTTGATTACTGGAAAAGAAATCGCTCTTAAAATTATCAAAGAAACAGCGATTAAATCAAAAGATAATGTCACTCGTTTTGAAAGAGAAGCTAGAGCTTCAGCCTCGTTAAATCATCCCAATATCGTCCGGGTTATTAATATTGGTTATCATCAAAATTTACCTTATATGGCCTCTGAATTAATCAAAGGTAAAACCCTAAAAGGTCTTTTGGATGAACAAAAACGTTTTGGATTCAAAAAAGCTTGCGAAATCATGTTTCAACTTTGTGAGGCTGTTGCTTTTGCGCATAACTCCTTGGTGATTCATCGCGATATCAAACCTGATAATGTTTTTTTAACCCCAGATGAAACCATTAAGTTAGGCGATTTCGGCATTGCTTTTTTTGAAAACTCACGACGCGTAACCAAAAGCCAAGTGATTATCGGATCCGTCCATTATTTACCTCCGGAAGTAACCAACGGTCAATCACCAACTTTCAAGAGTGATATTTATTCATTGGGTATTACCTTTTTTGAATTAATAACTGGTAAAGTTCCATTTGAAGGCAATAATCAAATTACGGTTGCGATGCGTCATATCAAGGAAAAATTCCCATCACCTAGACAATGGATACCCTCAACGCCAAGGGTGATTGAAAAAATTATCTTAAAAGCTTGTAGAAAAAACCCTAATGACCGATATCGATCCGTTTTAGAGTTACAAAGAGATATCAAAGAATGTCTTGACCATCCTAAATTAATTAACCCAAAACGTTCGTTCTGGGCAAGATTATTAGGTTTAAAAGTAGATGAAGTATGACAGGGACCATTGTTAATTTAGATTTTGGAAAATATTTAGTCTATCATCAAGAACAAATTTATTCTTGCCATATTCGAAAAACCGATAAATTATTAATCAAGCCAGTGGTTGGTGATCATGTTGATTTTGATGCAAGTCTTAGCATGATTACAGGCATTCATCCACGTCAAACTTTTATTAAACGTCCTAGGGTTAGTAATCTTACAGACATTATCATTGTCACCAGTTTAGTCGAACCTCAATATTCATTTTTTCTTTTAGCAAAGTTTATTAGTTTTGGTCGGTATTACAATTTAAATATCACCAATATCATTACCAAAATTGATCAAGCAAAAATCACTGATCATCAGAAAGACTGGAATTATCTAGAACAACATGGCTTTAAAACTTTATTTTTTGATAAACATCATCCTGATCAACAAGCTTTATTAACATTGATTGGACCCAATAAAGTGGTTGCATTTGCCGGCCAAACAGGCGTAGGAAAATCAACAATTATTAACGCTTTAAACCCACTATTTTCAAGACAAATTGGTAGCTATTCTGAAGCATTAGGAAGAGGTAAGCATCAAACCAAAGAAGTTGTTTTACTACCTTGGTTTGGTGGTTTTATCGCAGACACACCTGGATTTTCTTCCTTGGAACTGCCGATGCTACAAAACGAACTTGCCAAAGTTTACCCTGGCTTTGAGAATCAGTTCTCAAAATGTAAATTTTTTAATTGTACGCATCAACATGAACCAGGTTGTCAAATTCTTCAAGATGTTAAAAGTGGTAAAATTCCATTAGAGATCTATCAAGATTATGTAAAGATGTTACACCAATTACCTGAACAAAAGGAGTATTAATCGATGAGAAAAATCTATATCGCACCATCGCTACTTGCAAGTAATTTTTTAAACTTAGAAGCAGAAGTAAAGCGAGTCATAAACGCAAAGGCAGACTATCTTCATTACGACGTGATGGATGGCCATTTTGTTCCTAATCTTTCTTTTGGTTTACCCATTGTCAGTGCGATAACTGAAAATTTTAAGATTGTTCATGATGTCCATTTGATGATTTCAAACCCAGCAGCTTATTTTGAGGCTTTTGCAAAAGCCGGGGCCAACATCATAACCTTCCATTTTGAAACTGCTAAAGATTTAAAGACCATTCAAACCTGGATTGAAAAATTACATGATCTTGGCGTCAAGGCTGGCATTAGTATCAAACCTCAAACCAAGGTCGAGGTTTTAAAACCGCTTCTTGGCCTGGTAGATTTGATTTTAATCATGTCCGTCGAACCAGGATTTGGCGGTCAACCATTCTTACCTTCAGCGATTGAAAAGATAAAATGGCTCCGACACTACCTTGACTTAGGAAACTTTAAAACGCTGATTGAAGTCGATGGAGGCATTAATTTAGAAACATCGAAGCAATGTATTGATGCTGGCGTTGATATTCTCGTTGCCGGAAGTTACATCTTTAAGCAAACTAATCTTACAAAGGTGATCAAACAACTTAAGAATGAATGATGCATTACTTTGGATGCTTTGGATTTTTATCTTTGTCTTACTAAGTGGATATTTATTTTTTGGATTAACCCAATTTAAGGCGATTAAAAAAACACCGTATTTATTTCACTACCATTTACCATTTGAACTTCATGAAACACCCATTTCCTATGCATATACTTTTCAACCACTCAAGGGGTTGTTTATTTTCTTTTTGGTGGCTTTGTTTGCCTACTGGGAAAGTGTTTTTGTTTATCCAAATTTACCAATTACCTATGTATTATTAACATTCATGATCATTTTTTTAATGTCGACGATGGGTATCTTTACATTACAACCTAAGAAAATTGAAATCTATCTTTTCATGGTGACATTATTTGGTGTCAGTATTGTTGCAATCTTATTCTTGAGTAGTTATATAACTTTTACATCACCCTATACCCAATTTCAAACGTTTTTACCTTGGACTACCTTCGTCCAAGGTATCGTTCAATTAATCTTACTTTTGAATCCACGATTAAAGGATTGGGCTTTACTTGAAAAAGTCGAAGGGACAAATGAAAAACCACTGTATCGTCGACCAACCTATTTTGTGATGGCCTATACGCAGTGGTTATCGTTAGCGAATATTATGCTTTGGGTTCTATTAACCCAAATTGAATGGCTTATCGGGTAGCTTGATTTTTCATCAAAGTGCGATAAGCACGTGCTGACATTTTCACGGTTTTGGTAATACCATTTTCCGTGATTTGATATTTTTGTAAGTTTAAATTCCAAGTTCTGCGGGTTGCTCTTAAACTGTGTGAACGGGCATTACCACTCATTGGTCCACGACCCGATACTGTACATACTCTTGCCATAATTAGATTCCTCCAGACAACGTGCTAATCTTATCATTGGTGAGGAAAATTTGCAACGATTTTCACCCTGATTATGGTAAAATGGAAACAAGGTTGGATAGACTATCGAAAGCCTTGCTTTCTTCTCACCTATCGCATCAACCTTCGCTAACGCCGTTAAAGTTATCAAGCGTGCATAATAATCTTATGCAAATGAAGGTGGTACCACGCATTAGCGTCCTTTCCAGGGCGTTTTTGTTTTTTTAGGAGGATTTTATGGGATTTGACCACAAAACGATTGAACCAAAATGGCAAGCTTTTTGGGATGATCAAAAAGTTTTTTATACCAATGTATATGACTTTTCAAAACCAAAATATTACATACTAGATATGTTTCCATATCCTTCTGCACAAGGTCTTCATGTAGGTCACCCTGAGGGTTATACAGCTACCGATATTGTTGCAAGAATGAAACGGATGCAAGGATTTAATGTTTTACATCCTATGGGTTGGGATGCCTTTGGCTTACCGGCAGAACAATATGCCTTGAAAACCAACAATCATCCGATGGGTTTTACTGAAAAAAATATCGCTAACATTAAGAAGCAAATTAAAGCTTTAGGTTTTAGTTACGATTGGTCAAAAGAAATTTCAACTACCGATCCGCAATACTATAAATGGACACAATGGATTTTTATTAAACTATTAGAAAAAGGTTTAGCTTATATTGATGAAAAACCTGTTAATTTTTGTCCTGCATTGGGCACAGTGCTTGCTAATGAAGAAGTGGTAGATGGTAAATCTGAAGTCGGTGGTTTTCCTGTTGAAAGAAGAATGATGCGTCAGTGGGTTTTAAAAATTACAGCGTATGCCGAAAAATTACTTTCTGGTTTAGATCAATTAGATTGGCCAAATTCAACAAGAGACATGCAAAAAAATTGGATCGGAAAATCTACCGGTACAGAAATCATTTTTGATGTAAAAGCATCAAAAGAATCCTTTACGGTTTACACCACACGTGCAGATACCTTGTATGGAGCAACGTATGTGGTTCTTGCTCCAGAGCATCCTTTACTCAAGGTCATCACCACGAATTCACAAAAAAATGAAGTTGAGGCGTATGTTCAAGCCGCTTCAAATAAGTCTGATTTAGATCGAACGGAATTAAATAAAGATAAGACAGGAGTCTTCACTGGTGCTTTTGCGATAAACCCAATCAATGGAGAAGCATTACCCATTTGGACTGCAGACTATGTTCTCTATGGATACGGAACAGGAGCAGTAATGGCGGTTCCTGCTCATGACCAAAGAGATTTTGAATTTGCAAAAAAATATAAACTTCCCATTCGTTCGGTTTTAGAAGGTGACGTTCAAGATGCTGCAATGATCGAGGATGGTAAACATATTCATTCGCCGCTGATTAATGGCTTATTGATTGAACCTGCGAAAAAAGTGATAACCGAAAAACTAATTTCTTTAAACAAAGGTCGTTTTAAAACCAACTATAAACTTCGTGATTGGTTGTTTTCGAGACAACGTTATTGGGGCGAACCGATTCCTGTTTTGATTAGTAAAAAAGATGGTAGTATTGTTCCCTTGAAAGTGAATGAATTACCGTTGTTATTACCAGACTTAAAGGAATTTAAACCTTCTGGAACCGGTGAATCTCCTTTGGCTAATGCCATCGATTGGCTTGATGTGGTGATCGATGGAAAAGCGTATGTCAGAGAGACCAATACCATGCCACAATGGGCAGGAAGTTGCTGGTATTACATTCGCTACTTAGATCCTAAGAATGATCAAGCGATTGCCGATGAAAAACTTCTTAAGCATTGGTTGCCTGTTGATCTTTATATCGGCGGCGCCGAACATGCTGTCTTGCATCTATTATATGCGCGTTTTTATCATAAATTTTTATTTGATATTGGCGTTGTCCATACTGAAGAACCTTTCAAAAAGTTATTTCATCAAGGGATGATCCTTGGCGAAAATGGCGAAAAAATGTCCAAATCAAGAGGCAATGTTGTTAATCCGGATGACATCATCGAACAGTACGGCGCTGACACGTTAAGATTATATGAAATGTTTATGGGTCCTTTAGAAGCAGCCTTACCATGGTCTAACCAAGGACTCGAAGGTTCAAGACGTTTTTTAGATCGCGTTTATCGACTCTTTAGTGAACAAGAATACCTTGATCGCTGGGTTGATCAGAGTGATGGAACTTTGGATTACAGTTACCATTTCCTTATTAAAAAAGTAACCGAGGATTTTGAAAAACTGCAATTAAATACTGCCATTTCACAAATGATGATTTTTATCAATGATGTTTATAAAGCTAAAACCATACCCGTTCCATTTCTAAAAGGTTTTGTTCAAATGTTGAGTTGCGTTGCCCCACATGTCGGTGAAGAATTATGGTCTATTTTAAAATGTAAAGACCTACTGGCTTATCATCCTTGGCCAACCTTTGATCCGTCCAAATTACAAAAACAAACGTTTGAATTACCCATCGCTGTGAATGGAAAACTAAGAACCACTTTAACCTTTGCAATAGGAACTACCGAAACGGAAATTGAACATTTAGCAAAACAAGACGAAAATGTGATCAAACATCTCGAAGGCAAAAGTATTAAAAAGGTCATTTACATTCAAGGTAAAATGATGAACTTTGTAGTAGGATAGTGATATATGTTACTAGCAATTGACTTAGGTAATACTTCTGTTAAGTTAGGTGTTTTTGATCAAGGCCAATTAGTGTTGAATTCGTTTGTGGATCATCCTAGCATCCCCACTATTAAAACTTATCAAAATTGGCTTGCCCCTGTTTTTCAGAAATTTGCGATAAAAACCATTAAGATTGCTTCTGTACAACCCCAACTTCGACATTTAATTGTTAAAGCAATCGCCCAGTTAACGAGCATTCAACCAAACTTTCTTTCAATTTTAAGTGCGCCCAATTTCAAATTACGTATTCAAAAACCAGAAGAACTCGGTGTAGATTTGTTGATGGATGCGATTTCCGCAGATCGACATTACCACCAAGAGGCTATCATCATTGATGTAGGAACTGCGACAAAAGTAATGGCCATCCGCGATCATGGTTTTGAGGGCGTATCCATCGCACCGGGTATATTAACGTCCTTTAAGGCATTAAATCAAAATGCTTCCTTGA
>Ga0222713_10007056_pt1 | contig 10600 bp, 12 predicted proteins | sample C33_649DmetaG_FD_165061 | JGI IMG/M metagenome (GOLD analysis project Ga0222713, IMG submission 165061) | Estuarine water microbial communities from San Francisco Bay, California, United States - C33_649D | ecosystem: Environmental > Aquatic > Marine > Unclassified | place: USA: California... | reverse complement strand
GCAAAAAAAGAACATTTCTTTACCAACGATAGAGGTATAAAGTATGAGTCAGAACTTGTTTAATGTTTTTATCCGAACTAAGTGCCACATCTGTTAATAGTGAAGTAAAAAAAAGAGGTCGTAAACCAAAAGAGACGACAAATTACTTTGCTGAACGTGAGGAACATGCTGTTAGAATGTTCCTCACGGCAGACACTGTATCGGAAAAAAATGAAATCTATAATGAATTCTTAAGAGCACCTTTAGATAAAATGATTGAATCAATCATTAGAAGGTATAAACTCTATAGAAAAGATATGGATTTTAGAGAAATCCATCATGACACTCATTCTTTTTTAATCACTAAGGTCGATAAATTTAGACCTGCAAGAAACAAAAAAGCATATTCGTATTTTGGTACAATTTGTAAAAATTATTTAATGGGTCAAATCATTAAAGACCAAAAAGAAATGAATAGAAAAATTTCATATGAAGACATATCAAGTACTTTAGAAAATAGACCTGATATGATTTATTATTTAGAATATGAAAAAGTTGAACCAGATAAAATTATTAATGAATTTTTAGAACAACTAAAAGATTTTATCAAAACCGAAAATTTAAATTCAAACGAAAAAAAATTAGGATTTGCATTAGTTGAATTATTTGACAATTATGAAGAAATTTTTATCGGGACAGACAATAATAAATTTAACAAGAACATCATTTTATTGTCACTAAGAGAAATGACAAATCTTAGTACCAAAGAAATAAGAACATCAATGAAAAAATATAAGAGTTTATATTATGAATTGATAAGGTCTATGAATAATTAATAAAAAATTATTTTTAATATTTATAGTATTATGGGAAGACCTAAGAAAAAAGAAATTGTTTTATCTAAAGATTCTGTGTTGAGTCTTTTACAAGAAATCTATAATGAACTTGTAGAACAAAGAGCTACTGCAATTAGAATTCAAAACAAAATGTTGAATTTGTTAAAAGACCCTGAAGATATGACAGTAATAGGTCCTGTTATAAAAGAACAACAAAAGATAATAAATGACACTATTGAGAAAAAATTAACCCTCTCAAAATTACAATCTTCAATATGGGAGAAATCATCAAATAATGATTCTGAAACTTTCAATCTATCAGAAATGGATGATGATGTTTTACAAGCATTAATACAAAAAGATTTAGACAAAGGTGGTAGTAATGAAGGGTATAAAATAAGTTAATTGTACTAACCATGTCTATTGATTTAAATCAAGATTACTTAACTATAAAAGCTAAATTAAGTGCTTATCAAACTGTTCTCGAAAACGAAAAAAACGAAAACATCTTAAATAAAGCACGAAATGGTGATGCTCAAGATTTAAACAATAAAACAATAACTCAATCTTTGTCTGAATTTACATCAGGAACAACAAAAACTTTAAAAACAGTAAAAAATCAGTTTGAACAGTTAATCGACATATTCAAATATACTTTACCAAGCAACCAATCATCATCTTACAATAGTACATTAATAAGAGTTTTTCTTTTAGCTTCTATAAGAACTAAAGAGAGACTTTTACAAATATTAGTTGAAGAAGTTTTATCGGCAATAGGTTGTTCTCAGGAACAAACATTTATTCTAAATCAACCCCTCTATATTAAAGTAGAGTCTATTGATTTATTTGACCAATTAAAAAATAGTCCTGAAACAATGCCAAGTTCCTTTATGTATGAACAAACCTCAACATCACCCGGTACGATACCATTTGCAATGAATCGTGCAATATATGATAGAATACAAGATGAAGGAGTTAGTTTTAAAGCCGATACAGGTAGTAATTATATCGGAGCATCAAACAGTGATATTTTTGATTTTGAGTATGTTAAACAAGACAATAATGGAAATATCGGTAACTTTTTAAAGGTAACTTTAGTTAAAGATACATCATCAGTTAAAAGAATATCAGATTTTTTGATGGATTATTATCAGTCAATAGATATTTTAGATTTTGATGTGTTAATGGCAAATCTGTTTCAACTCATTACTGGATTTATTAGTATTTCGGGTGGTATATCTGACGGTAAACAAATTGATATATCTAAATTCCAAAAGATATTAACAAGAATTATGGGTCTTTGTTTTGACGACACCCAAGAAATTGCTGTTAGTGGTAATGCAAAATTATCGGAATTGGAATTATTGGACCAAACATTTTTTGAGATGAGTCCTTTGGATTTAAGAAATATTGATGTTGAACTTAGTAATATTCGTCAAGGTGTTGTTGAATTTGAAGACTGTGACAATGTAAAACTTCCTGTTGATGTTAACTCAATGAATGGATTGATGAGAAAAATTCAAGGAGCCACGACAGATAGTTTAAAAGTAAAAGCCGTTGAGGATGCCGCTAATGAGATTGCAAATAATAAAGATTGGAAAACACTAACATTACCTAAATTCAACATTAATGCCACGGTAAAGTTAGATTTAATAAAAGCCTTACCAAGAGCAATAATGAGTACAATCTTATCACCAAAGGTAGTTTTTGGTGTAATGGTTGCTTCCAAATCTTTAGGTTCAATTATTGGTGATGAAATAGATAGTCTGTCAACATTCTTAAATAGATTTAAGAAATTTGTTATTAATCTAATGAGTAGGACTTTATCAATTTATATTGAAGAACTTTTTGATTTAATTAAGAAAAATGTTAAGAGATTGGTTGGAGATATTTTACGTAATATTACAATAGAAGCAACAAACAAAAAACTTAAAATGTACTCATCAATTATATACGCACTTTATCTATTGGGAAGTGCATTTTTGGATTATCGAAAATGTAAAAGTATTGTTGATGAAATTTTAAAACTACTAAATTTAGGATTACAATCCGTAGGTTTAGGTGGTATTAATATACCACTACCTCTTCTTGCAGGAACTGCACTATTACCAGGTGTCTCAGATACGAGAGCATTTTCAAATGTAATAGAACAATTGCAAAAATCAGGATTACCAACTGGTGACTTACCTGACGGTTCACCTAATCTTATGAATATAGGAATGTTTGGAATGATTAAAGGTATGAATCAAGAACAAAACGAAAATGGTAAGACAGATATTTTCATACCACCATTAACCATTACACCTGCGGGTGTTACTGTACCTGCCAGAGGGTGGGGTAAACAAATGTAATTATGGATGAGAATAAAATAAAAAAAGTACTTTTAGAATATAAAAATATGTCAAATAAAGATTTGACAGAAGCCATGGATTTTATCAATAATGATTTTGAATTTACAAAAAAAAATATTGTTAAAATGACTTATCATTTAGATGGTTTAGAAAGGGCGTACAATAAATTATTGGAAGAATACCAAAAAAGAAATAAATCAAAATGAGTATAGTTGATAATGTTTTAAATACACAAAATCTTTTTGTTGGTAGAGTGATAGACAATAACGACCCAATGATGTTGGGTAGATTAAGAGTATTACCCGAAAATGATAATATTCAAGAAATAGAAAAATCACAAAAAGGTTTTGACCCAAATAGTATAACACCCGATGAAAACGGGCCATGGTCGTCAAAAGACCCTTTATTGGTTTTACCACTATTACCAATTTTTATTAACCCAATCCCAAAAAAAGATGAATACGTCCATCTTTTTTATCAATATAGAGGAACTCGTACCACTAAAAATAAGTTTTATGTTGGGGGTCCATTTTCAACACCAGTAAACATTAATAGTGAAGATTCTGAAAAAGCTAAAACATATTTAGATTCAGGAGTTAGACTACCAAGACCTAAAAACATTAAACAAAATTTATCAACCGAAGCATCACAAAAGTTATTTGAGGCTAAACAAGGACTTGGTTATCTAGAAGGTATAAAAAACATAGATTACACCAACGATAAAACAAAAGGTGTTTTTCCAGAGCCAGGTGACAACTCTATTTTAGGTCGAGGTAGTGCAGACTTAATAGTAAAAGAAAATGAGACAATATTAAGAGCCGGTAAATATAAAACATATAGTCCACCAAACTTACCTGATGCAAATGGAGACAGGGCATTCTTACAATTATCAAAATTTGATTTTACAAAAACTTTAGGTAGTAAATTAAACAGAAAAAGATTAGTAAAAGATGATACTTTTATAAAATATCTTATTGAATATAATCTTTATAATCCTGAGAATTTACAAAATAATTTTAGAGGGGATATTACAATTTATAAATTACCAAATCAAGTTCCTCAAACTAATACAGCCAATTTTGATATTGATACAGTAGTTGATAGTACGTTTAGTGTTTCATCTCTCATTGTTCAATTTGAAAATAAAACATCAGATGAAGTTATTTCACTTATTAATGAATTTTTATTAAATTTTAAAAATGGTGAGTTGTCAGAATTTTTTGACGCTAATGGTGTATTAATAAATGGTGAACAATTTCCATTTTATTTTAGACCAAAAAGAAATCTATTAGATAAGATAACAGAAATAGATGTTAATAGTGATATCAACACCAACAAAAATATCAGTTATATTTTAAATGGTATTCAGATTAACGATTTTGATGTCACTCCAGGATATAGTTTGGTTTATAACGTTCAAGGTGATGATTCGGTACCTTATAATTTAGTTGACGATTCTTATAACCCTGAAATAATTAATAATGCCGATGAAACTGTTGCATTATTAGGTGCCAAAAAACTATTTTTATTAACTAACAATCCGTTAGGTACAGGTTCAGGTAAAAAAGAAATAAGATTTTCAGATTTTGAAGTTTATGGTATTGAACAAGATACCATTTTAAATGAAATTGAACCTAACACCTCTTCAATGGTTAGAGGTGAAGAATTAATGGAGTTATTAAATTTGATAGTTAAATTTTTAATTACCCACGTCCATCCTTATCCTGGTCTTCCTCCCGTTCCTGTATCTCAAGATGGAACAAGTTCTCAAGATATATTAAAAGCCATACTTGAGGCACAACAAAAAATATTAAATGGCAATATTAGGATTAATTGATATTTATATTTTAAAAGGAACAAATGTCAATTCACAAATCTTATTTTAGTAAAAGCGACACTATTATCTTTAATTCGTATACAAATACGGCAAGAAACCCAATTGTCGAATTATTTTATGGTCGAGTTGATGATGTCATAGCCCCAAAGGGTTATAGCCGATATATTTTTGATTTAGACTTAAATTCTTTACAAGAAAAATTTGATAGTGGTGTAATTTCAACAGGTTGTACGACAACAGGTATTACACATACTTTAAATATGACTAACACATCTGCATTTGATACTGAATTATTAAATTCTAAAACTTCTCAGGGTAGAAGAAGAGCAACATCATTTGATTTAATTCTATTTAAAATACCAAAAGTTTCAGGAGACACCGGTAATCCACAGACATGGGATTCAGGTGTTGGTTACGATTATTACAATAATTCAAGGGCACTGAATACCTCTAATACTATGAGTATACCAGATGCGTTAGCAACTGATAGAAGTTTTTCAGATAGACCAACAAATTGGTTCCAAAGAACTACAATAGATAATTGGTCGGTACCTGGATTATACGATAATACAAACTCTCAAACAGGTCCAACAGAAGGTTTAAATTACAGTGCAATAACAATTATTGATATACAACATTTTGAGTTTGGTAATGAGGATATTGTATTTGATATGACAAATGAAATAAATTCAATATTAAGTGGAGGTACAACAGGAAGTACAGGTTATGGAATTGCATTTTTACCACAAGTTGAAAACATTTCAGGTTTAACAGAAAACTACTCGGTTGGATTTTTCTCACCGCACACTCAAACTTTTTATGAGCCATATTTGGAAACAAATTATGATGATTTAATTCTTGATGATAGAAATACATTTTATCAAGACAAAGTCAATTATTTATACCTTTATTCCTATAGGAATGGTAATCCAATTAATTTTGATACACCACCATCAGTTAATATTTTAGACGGGAATGGTGATGAGGTACCGGGTTTTACGGGACTTACTTCTTGTTTAGTAACTAAAGGTGTTTATAAAGTTGAAGTATCAGGTTTAACAGCAACAACAGTTCCATGTTTTTACTATGATAAATGGTATGATTTGTCAGTTAACGGAAATTCTGTTTCTGATGTTGAAAATGAATTTGTGTTAAAATCTTCTGACGGTTACTATCAGATTGGGACTCGTACAGAACAACCAAAAATCTATAGTTTTGACTATAGTGGAATAAAACAAGATGAAAAAATACTAAATACTGATGTTCGTAATGTCAGTGTTTATGTTAAAAAGGCGTATTCAGTTGCTGAAGTTATTAATGATATAGAAGCGTATTACAGAATATATGTAATGGAGGGCACAACTGAAGTTCAGGTACAAGATTGGACTCAAATTAATAGAACACCTGACGGTTATTATTTTGTATTTGATACAAGAGATAAAATACCAAATGAATATTTTGTTGATATGAAAGTACTAACTGACATTAACATAGATACTTATAAGAGAACACTAAAATTCCAAATAGTTAATAAGAAATAATGGAAAATCAAAGATATATGTTTTTTTCTAATCTAGAACAGATAAGAAGACAATGTGATTTATTACTTAACTTAGATAGAGAAATTGTTGAATCTATTTTAGACAATGGTCATGATTGGGCTCAAGACCACATTGCAGAATCAAAAAATAACTTAGACCAAGTTTTTGATTTTATGATGAATGAAACTAAAAAAGATGATTCAGATATGATTGAAGAAAGAAAAATACTTGAACAAATTATAAGAAGAGTTATTCAGGAAAAGAAAAAAAAGAAAGACACAACACTTTGTGCTCGTGGTAAATCAGCCGCAAAATCTAAATTTGAAGTTTACCCTTCAGCTTATGCTAATGGTTATGCAGTACAGGTGTGTAAAGGAAAGATGCCAGGTTTGGACGGAAAGAAAAAATGTTCGGGAAAATATTGTTCAGGTAAAAAATAATCATTACTTTTGTACTTTAATTTAAAACTAAAAAGATGTCACACGTTACCTATCAACTTGCAAAGGATGATGAAATAGTTATGGAAACTCAAGCTATTGACGCAGAAAAAGCGATTGACTATTTCTATCTTGACTACCCTGAAATGTTTACACAAGAGGGGTTCTCAGTCAAAATCAAAAAAACTGAAAAATAGAGGGTTTAGACCCTCTTTTTTGTTTCTCGTATAACCCAATTATATCCGGCATTCCCACCCCTCAATAATGACATTACATATTCATTGTCTTCGTGTGGTCTACCCTTAAACCCTTCTTTTAAAAGAGGGGTATTTTTTTGTGAATCAAAATATTTTTTTATTGTTTGTATATCTTCTACTGTGATATTCCTACCTTCTAATAGTTTTTCTGCAAAAATATCTTTTTTACCACTCTTTTTTAGGTACCATAAACCCTTTTTAATATTCTCTTTTACGACCTTAGGTACCTGTATCTTACCAATACTCTCATCAATAACGATTTTAAGGTCACCAGTCCCTTTAAAAATTCTGTGATAGGTCTCTTTAGGTATAAAGTATTTCTGTCCCTCCTGCAAGACCTGAGGTAGTTCATTGTCCATTTGTAACATCCAACCATTACTTGATTCCACAAAAACCTCACGGTCTTCACGGTCACGGTGCCATACTAACTCTTCAGAATCCACATTTTCGGTGAAAACTCTTCTGAATTTATTCTTACCTAAATCTTGTTGATTGTATACCATTACCAATATCTTCCTGGAACATTATTCCCAAAATCTTTATGTGCTCTACACGCCCAATAACCAGCTTTGGTTCTGTCTTTTTTCTTTTCACATTGATGTCTTGCAGCAAACGATGCTCTTGCACCTGGGTCGTTCCATTTGGCAGTCATAACAGGTGAACCATAAGATACTTTTACAATTTTACCTGTTTTAGGGTTTTTAACGTAAACATACCATTTTTTAGAACCCCCCTTTTTTGGTTTACCCAATTCAACTTTTTTACCCTGATATTCAGCTTCGTTAATCATCGGGAAATCCAATGGTAATCTTTCACCTTCATAGATAAAGAACTTACCCAAATCCGAATCCAATATTTCATTATCTTCTTCGTTAAAGTAATGTCCCTCATTTCTTAACTTTCTGGCTTCTTTTATTATCTCAAAATACTTTTCACTACCAACTCTGTATATGTTCTCTGACACGGGGATATTATTATCAATATGATATTGTAATTCTTCTGAAATATTTTGTTTTGTATTAACATACGAAGACAAAACTGTCTTAATAGATTCTTTTAAATTTTTCATTTTTCTTTTTGAGGGTTTATCCATAAAATCGTAATAGTCATTATACAATCTCATTAATTTAAATAGGTCCATTTCTTTATCTATTTTTTCAAATTCGTTAGATAACCACTGTGCACCATTTAAATGTTCATTATTTAATTCATCATAAACTAATAATCTATCATGGTCTTCACTCCAACCACGATACAATCCAAACTTTGTATTATTTAATCTATCTGATAATTCCTTGTCTTTTATAATTAAATAACCTAATACTCCACCAATAATATGTTCATCAAACATCTCATCACTGTCTCTGTTTGTTGTACACCACTTTGTATTTGCACCATACTTACACGATGCGTTGTGTGTCAAAGGAGCCACCAATAAGTAAGTGTCATCCTCATATAACTTTTGGTATTCATCTGAAGATACCTTAAATTTCTCTACAACCAAATTAACCAATCGTTCTGTAGATTCTTTTTTCTTATGTGAAACCCAATTTGGTTTTTGTCCTTTTCCTGTTTGAGAGTCTTTCTTTTCGACTCTTCTTTTTTGTGCACACGCACTCTTTTTTTCCGCAGCTGACATTTTACCCGCAACTCCCGCGGCTCTACATTTAGGATATGCACCCTTATCTGCATCTGACCTACCACATGGGGGGTGTTTACCATCTTTGTCTTTTCGACAAATATCAACCCATGGCCCTTTTGGTTGTTTACTTCCTTTTGGTTTCTTTTTTTTACCAAACCAAACGGCTAAATCTTCACTTAAAATATATTCAGACATACTTGATTTTTTTATCCTTTTTGTTATATATATTATAAATATCAAAGAAAATAGATTATGGAAGAAAATACCCAACAAAATCAACCCACACCACAGGGAACTCTGTTTGAAATAATTAACTATTACTCTAATGAAGATTTAAGTAAATTTGTTGACCAAATGACCCAAGAACAAGCTTTGTATTGTGTGATACACGCCACTCGTTCAGGACACAGAAGAGGGGTATATGGAATGGAAGAATCAGAAGTCATATCAAAGGCGATTAGAGTTTTAACGACTCCACCACCGATGACGGAAAATGATTTTCCTGAACCTGAAATTCATAAATCAGAATAATATTTTTAATTGAGGACTTATTAGTCCTCTTTTTTTTGCCCAATAAAAACTAAATAAACAAAAATAAAATCAAAAACAAAACAAAATGAAAAACACAAAAACGTACAATGAATTAGTACAGAAGATGAGAGAATTCTTCTTAAACAAAAACTTCAAAGAAGTTCCTACACAAAGTAGATTATCAATTTTGGCTGCGTGTGAAAATCCACACTCTGTAAAAACCTTTGAATATTCAGGTGAGATTTGGCCATTACCACAAACAGGTCAAATGTGGTTAGAGTATGAATTACTTAAAAACCCTGAGTGGGAAGGTGTATTCTGTGTTTCAACATCTTACAGAGAAGAAAAAGAACCCATACCTGGTAGACACGAACTTATCTTCCCTATGTTTGAATTTGAATCAAAAGGAGGAATAAAAGAAATGTTAAAACTTGAGTCTGAATTATTAGAATGGTTAGGTTTTGATGGACCTGTAGAAGTTAACTATAATGATGTATGTGAGGAATATGGTGGTGTTAAAATTTTAGAAAACGAACACGAACAAAGAATGTGGGAGGAAAAAGGTTCAGTTGTTTCATTACAACATTTCCCATTAAGAACAAACCCTTTTTGGAATATGAAACACAAGGGAGATGGTATCTTCAATAAAGTAGATGTTATTTTATATGGTCAAGAAACCATAGGTTCTGCAGAACGTTCATCTAATGTTGAAGAAATGAGAGAAATGTTCTATACAATCGAAAATGGCGGTTATTCCGCTAAGTTGTTTGAATTGTTCGGGAAAGAAAGAGTTGAAAGAGAATTAGAAGAATTCTTATCATTTGATTTCTTCCCTCGTTTTGGTGGTGGAATCGGTATGACTCGTTTAGCAAGAGCATACGAAATGATGAAAGAAGAACAACTCGCAGTTGTTTAAGATTAGTAACATATCAAAATAAAAAAGGGGACCAATTGGTCCCCTTCCTATTTATTCAGTTTGAGTTAAATTATCTCAATTCTCTCAAGTCGAATGTTCTAACACCATCAACGATGATTCTACCATAGAAACGGTTGTTAACCATTTTCTTAGCGTATCTTGTCATGATACCCTTGATAGGTGTAAAGTTGAATGGGTTGTACATAGTTGGAGTCAACTGAAGAGGTACATATGGTGCGTAAACGTAACCTGTATCCAACAAAGAGTTACCTT
>Ga0222713_10007054_pt1 | contig 10602 bp, 2 predicted proteins | sample C33_649DmetaG_FD_165061 | JGI IMG/M metagenome (GOLD analysis project Ga0222713, IMG submission 165061) | Estuarine water microbial communities from San Francisco Bay, California, United States - C33_649D | ecosystem: Environmental > Aquatic > Marine > Unclassified | place: USA: California... | reverse complement strand
ACACATACGCGACGACAGCTGAAAACAGTGGCGTTCTCGTTTCCAAAGGGAAAAAGACGACCGGTACAGTTTCAGGTGTGACGGCAGACGCAACGACCGGTGGAAGTACAGGCACCGTGACATACACGGCTGATAATGGTCAAACGTACACGTTCCAGGGGAAATGGCGATCCGTTCAGACAAACTCAGCGTCCGTGGATGTTTACTTTGACCCAGCGAACATGTCCAAAGGTGCTTTACGTCCAGAAGATTTGGGTCTCGCACCACCCATGCTCGTTCAGCCCCCCGGTTACGAATTGCCTGATTTTCAATCGACGGTCGTGACAACCGCAAATAGCCTCGGAACACCAGCTGCAGCTTCTGTAGAGGAGTGTGCCGAAAAGTGCGATCTGACGACCGGGTGTACAGGATTTAATTTCGGAGGTCTCGACACATCGACAATCTGTGAACTCGTCAAGGATACGACGACTCGTGAATACGCCGACAACAAAACCGGATTCAGAAAAGAAACAATTTCGAGCACACAAACCGGTGACGGATCAAACCCTTCCGGGACAGACTTTACAAACGAAGGTGCATACTGTAGAGACGCACAGGCTTGTAATACCGACATTGCACGAATCATCACTGACAACACCGGGTCGACAAATCCAATTGCGACACTTTCAACGAGCGACATCGAATCGTGCGCCTATTGTCCTATTCGGACGTATGCAACTGCTGGAAATGTCACGACGAACGAGATTGGTGTTTCGAAATCGAACCCGACACCGGCTGCCGCAATCACCGAACTTCAATACTCGGCAGACGGAACATTCGCGTCCCATTTGACAATCACAGCTGGTCGTTGGTACAAAGTCTCTTCGTGGAAGGAACAAGCAAGTGGAGGTAAACTCGAGTTTTATATGAATCCTATCGCGACATCAACACCCGGTGTGTTCAAGATGTTTTGCTTTCGAAATGATAGATTTTTCATCGCTAAAAATTTCAGCACAGGCAACCAGGTTATAAAAATAGTTAACCAAGTTTGGGGTCAAGAAAACTATATTTTTACAGAAGCTATCGATGATTTATCAGAATTTTTATATATTTCTCCAGCTGCACCAGACATGGAATACTCTTTCGCGAATGTAGATTACGTAACAAACGGATTCATATTAGGAAGTTCCGACAGAGGATTGTTTACTCATGAATATATCAATGGTCCATCATTTTACATAGAAGACCAGGCATCAAGTACCAGTAGTAATAAATTTTGGCACTTGAAAAAACTTACACACGGTCGTTTAACACGGGATTACGATAATGCAATTTTGATTATCACTGAAACGTCGGACAGTGATTTGTTTACCACACTTTCAGGTTCAAGATGGTCTACCCCTGGACAAATGAGTTATACACCGGATGGTGCGCCGTTTCTTCCTATTATATATAATACAAACCCTCTTGTATATATCAATTCTCTGGATGAAAAATTCAAATTAGAAATGGTAGACGGTAAACTAACATTCAGAAAATTCGTGGACCCTATTATATTTTCATGGTACAAAGAGAGTAATCCACGATGGGATGGTCCTTATATAAATAATTGGACCGATGTTCCTTACGCATTTGCTAAAAAATATTCTGGAAGAGCAGACGGACCATTCAATCCTCTGAATAAACTAATTTCCACTTCTCCGATATGGACTCTAATTCCTTTTGGATATGACATGCCAGATCCATATGCGGCGCTCAATCAGTTTCGAACGCTCGACGTTGCACCGCCATCCACTGCACAGTCATGGGCGTATGATCGTCGTCAAGGGTGTGACAAAAACTGTGGAAACATTCCGAACGGCTATGCAATTTATAAATGTCAGCTGCCGGAGGTGGAAATTGTGACCCTGGAAAAGGTGCATCGGTTTCTGGTTCGGTTTGTTCGGATACACGAATTTCGTGTCGTCCCACGGACGATTCAGCAGATCTCAAAGCACAGTTTTCATTCAAATTTCGAGGCCTTTTGCCGGCGTCGACCAAGGTTACGGGTGGAGGTTCAAACAGCGACCACAACACAGACGCACTTCGCATTTCGACAATTTACTCTTTGGACTCGGCATTCTCAGTCGCTGTGACCCCGAACGAATCCATACAAAAGATTTACTCAATCTTCCCCCAATTCGTCATCGATCGTGTTCTCCGAACACCAGAACTCGTATCGCTTGTACCAGCTGCGATGTGTCCCGCAGGAACATACGTCAGAGATTATGGTTTCGGAATAAAGGGGTGCGACGCGTGTCCCGGAAGTCCGGTACTGGAGTATAATCAGGTGTTTCAGCCCGACACTGTCAATCCCGGAAATTTCATGTGTACGGTCACGACGTGTCCTACAGGACAAGTCAGGGATCTCATTACGAACCGGTGCAGAGTTCCATGTCAACCCGGACAATTTATCACCGCAGATGCTTCGTGTGGTGAGTGCCCTGATAAGACACTCGCCATAAATCAATATTGGATGCCCGACATCACGAACATGGGTAGTACCACGTGTGTCAAAAATCAATGTTCAGGAAATCAATACGTCAATGCGAAAAAGACCGGGTGTGTGACGCCGTGTCAAGCGGGTTCTGGTCCGGACCCCGCAAATCCGGGTCAATGTATAAAATGTACAGCAACTCCTACGCGTCTTGAAAAATGGGTTTACGAGACACTCGGTCAAGTGATTTCATTTACGTGTGCGCTCACGACATGTCCGGATGGACAATACCCAAGTTCACCTGGAGATTTACAATGTTATTCATGTGATCAACCTACGGGTTTACCAAACGGTGTTAATGCGTCGTTTGGGCAGGGGTGTGTAGTCAGAGCCTGTTCAGTTGACCCAAATTCAACTACTGTCGCATCAGCAACGGTCGTCGCGCCGACGGTTACACCTCCGACGAATTGTCAGACGGCTCCAGGTTCTTGTAGTACAACTGGTTCATGTTCGCTCGTGTGTAGACCAGGGTTCACAGGTCCTTCATGTTCGCCGTGCCCTCAACCTCCTGGTATCAAGGCGACATACTCGACAGCGTGTATCGCGACCTCGTGTTCAGTAGATACATCGTCACCAGATGCATCCAAAGTAACCGGAGCGACACTCACAAATGGCAACTGTATTGTCAGTTGTAGCCCTAGGTTCTGGAAATATCTTGAATATGGGTGTTATGAATGCGGCGCCCGAACAGGTGATGACCCGTTGACAACTCGTACGTACGCTTCTAATTCATGTGACCCGGTGTCGTGTACGGTTGACGCTTCTCTCACTGGAAAAGCGACGGCTGCACCAGCAACCGTACCTGGAACAAATACAAGTGTGTGTATGCTCACTGCATCTAAAGGATACGGGATTGCATCGTCCACGGAAGTGACTGGAGATTATATATCCATAGCCGGTCCATTTGATTTCAGAACAATGTCGTTTACACGATCCGCTGCGTCTGCGTTTTCAGCATGTCCGGTTGGTGACGCCGGTACAACGTATACGTATTCGAGTGGATGTACACTCGCAACATGCTCGTACACAAATCCAAACGACACAAATGAGACTGCTGCAAGTCTAATCGGTTCGAGCGGGTACGCAAAATGTACAAAGGTGTGTAAAGCAGGGTACAAGCGAGATGCTTCCGGAAAGTGTACAGTGGCGTGCCCTCAGCCATCTGATCTCGGACTCACAGCAACATTCACGTACGGGTGTAAGATTTCGACTTGTACATCATCATCTGGTTTTCCGACGAGCGTCACATCAACAGGAGCGTATGGAACGGATGCATACATATACGGAGATATATGTACAATTGCTTGCCCTGCCGGTGCGAGACAATACACGAACACGAACGTTTCGCCGAACCGGCAGGATTGTGCCAAGTGTACATCAGATTACAGTTTGAATCCATGGATTTTCACTTCGACATGCTCACTAATAACAAATTATTGTACGACGTATGGACCTATATTCCAACGCAAACTTTGGAGTCCTGGTGAGGGCGTCACGACGGCGACGGCGACGCAATCCGGAAGTACGTGTACTACGGCATGTACCTCTGGGTATGTTAAGGATTCCAATGGTGTGTGCCGAAAGTGTCCGAACGAAACACCTTCATCAACGTCCGCTGTCGTCAATGGTGTCTGTGTCACGACGTGCAAAGCGGATCATACACGCGACGTCACGTACGATGCAAAAGAATCCGATTATTCGACTCAACAGCGGTTTGACCCACTCTTTGGTGTCAGAGGTAGAACCGGTCCAGTTGGTCAACTTGATCAAAGTGAAATTGTGTGCCCTCAATGTATCAACGGAACAACGTGGGACACCGCATCTCTAAAGTGTATTAATTGTTCACGGGCTGCTACGGCGTCTACCGTGATCCAGAATGCATATGGTGGGTGTACTCAAACATGTAACCCTGGATACATATTCAATAAAGCGACGGGTTCATGTGATGCTTGTCCAGGTGGTTACTATTGTCCAGGTGGAATGGGAAGTGCAACAACGAGCATTCAGTGTGGAGCTGGAACATATTGTCCCGTGGGTTCGACTACAACGACACCGTGTTCAGCTGGGTACAGTTGTCCGGCAGGCTCGGGCTCAGCGACGTCATGTAATCTCACACCGGCGACCGGGTATATATGGTCAAACCCTGGAGTGGACTGTACCACGAAGAAGTGTCCAGCTGGTTACTATTGTCCAAATGGAACCACGCAGACAGCGTGCTCATCTGGAAAATATTGTCCAGAGGGATCAGCAGCAGAATCGGCGTGCCCTACAGGTTCATATTGTTCGACACCCGCTACGAGCGCGACATGTTCGACAACGGCGTGTCCAGTTGGGCAGTGGCAATCAGCAGCTTGTTCATCAACATCTGATCGTCAGTGTACGGGCTGCCGCTTGCCATGTGTTTATGCAGGGGGTGAATATGAAGCTTCACCGTGCACTGCGACCGCAGATCGTACGTGTGGAACCTGTTCCACATCGTGTCCAGCTGGACAATGGAAATCAGCAGCGTGCTCGACGACTGCTGACCGTAAGTGCTCGCCGTGTACGACGTGTTCGGCCGGTCAATGGCAACAGAGTGATTGTACTGCGACTGCAGACCGTGTGTGTAAGACGTGTACGACATGTCCAGCTGGGCAGTGGCAATCAGCAGGTTGTACTGCAACAGCGGATACAGTGTGCTTAGGATGTTCGGCGTGCGGTGCAAATTCGACGCGTACGGGGTGTGGTGGAACGAGCGCAGGGTCGTGTGTGTGCAACTCCGGTTACAGTGACTTTGGGTCTGGTGTGTGTTACAAGATTGCCACGTATTCTTACAGCTGTGTAAGTGGGTACGCATTATCAGGAACTACGTGTTATGCAAACGGTGGGTGGACACAGGGTCAGGGTCGTGGTGCGACTACAAGAATATACTACTGCCCCTCTGGTACCCCTACGGGAGTTACAGTTACTAAAACAAATTGTACCACCAACTTGACCAATTGTTGTTCGTATCCAGCAGTCGGAAGTTACACATGCCCAAGCGGTGGTACAGCAACCCTTCGTGGAAGCAATTATTACTGTGTTTAATTTTCTCGACTCAGATTAATGAAGCTCGAGATCAGTAACAAGATGTTGACCTTTGCTATCATCGGTCTCGTTGCTGTAATTGTTTTGGCACTCGTAATCAACCGGTACCGGTCCAAGTCAAAGTTCGAGTGGCCGGTACCAGATGCAGACGTGAAGCAGGACGACACAGATTTGGCGAGAGATCTTCAGGGGTACCAGGACACTTTCAACTTGGCTATGATTGGCGTGAACGCCATGCCAGCCGGTGCAGAAAAGACGGCGGCAATTATGGCGGCTGAGACGACGCTTTCAAATGCCATCAATACCAGGGTAGCAACGTACGTCTCAAGTAAGTGTCCGGCTGTCACCTCAGGCAGCAAACCTGCGGACACCGGTAACGCAACGGTCGATGCTGCCAATACAGCAGCGTGGAACGCTTACCAGGCGGATCTGGCAAAGATTCAGCAGGCGTACTACACAGTCGTCGGTGCCGCAACCGCGACGTCAACGCCTCCGAGTGAGCAGGTTCTTGCAGCTCGCAAGGCGGACATCAGCGGCGCAACTCGCAAGTACATTGCGACGGTCTGCCCCAAATTCTACAAGACGACGACGACGGCGGATCCGTCAGATGATTACAAAAAGTGGGCATACACTGAGACTGGAACTGCCCCTGCAATCGGTCTTTTGAAGGCTGACGTGACGAATGCAAACATCACAACGTGGGCTGGCTACGCCGCAAAGACCAAGTCGACAACGTCATCCGTGACTGTTTTGCCAGGGGCTACTGGTTCGGTCGACCTCCCAGCGCTCGCCGTCGCTGATACCACAGGCTTTGCGGTCGGGGACAGTGTCCAGTTTACATACCAGGTTGTCAATAAGGATACCGGCGCGACGACAACGGCCGCACCTGTGATGGGCACAATCAAAACTCTTAACACCGCGGCACCTATCGGTATTGTAATTACAGTCACCTCAGTTCCGAGTACGGGATATGTCGTACCATCCGGAACTGTGATTGCCAAGGCTATGGTGCCTGCTTCAACGACGTGGAGCAAGCTCGATGCAGCCGGTGTTCCCAACTGGAAGAAGGCGCGCGATTACGGGCCCGGTTCGTACCCCAAACCAACGTGGGGAACAACGGCCTAAACAGCCGGTGTGAATCGTCCGACGCGTGCCAAGACTGTCATTGGTAAAAATGTAAACTTGTTCAGGTCGAATGACAAGTAGCCGAAACACTTTGGGTTGATTTGTTTCGTTTTATCTTTGATGTACGTGGTCATCGCCGCTTGACAATAGTACCGCCGCATTTCAGAAATTTTTGAATCCATAAAATATTTACGTAATAATGTTGTATTCCAGAGGTGCGTGGGTATACCATTATTGCTCGGCAGATGTGCATCACCAAACTTTTCCTTGTCATAGACGAGTTGATACTTCCATTGCACTATGTTATCGTTTTGATTACCTGGTGTGTGCCAAGCACCCTCAGTATATTTACCAGCCTCTCCGAACGGGTACTGTGGCCACGTTGTTTGTTTACCGTCAGTCCATGTATTGTTCGTGTATGAACCAGAGTCTAATACAGTCGCCTTAGGTCCGATGGCAGGGTCGAAATAAGCATCACCAGGGAATGGCGGGAGACACCAAATTCGATCCGCATCTGGCTCCGAAGCTGCGAGTATACCTTTACTTTCCGGAACCGACCCATATCTCTGTGAACCCTGTGATGTCGCACACGCACTATGACACTGCACCTTGGGTACTGCATCCTTTTCTGACCTGGTTGATGTATATGTATTCACCGCTGTCGTGAGCGCGGTCCCTGATAAACTTCTACCCCCTCTTAGGGCACTTTGGTCTGCAAAGAAACGACACGTAAACAATCCAGGTATGACTCCGATACTACTGTCGAGGTCAGCACGTGGTGTGAGTGTACGATCAGTCGGGGCGTGAAGAGGCAATGGTTTCGTGACCCACCCAGGCGTAAACGAAAGAGTCTTTGGTGTGTTTCCATCAGATTCCCAACCACCGACAGTGTATTCACCAACTTCGTCTGAAGGTTGTTTGTTGATTACTTGCCAACCCTTCATAAATTCTGCAAGAATACACGCCCCTATTGCGAGAATCTGTACCGCCGTGAGAAGTCCACCGACTGACACTGCACGGGGTAGCGTCGTGGCAACTCCTTCGACTAATACTGTACGGCTGCCATAGGTAAAGGCTGTTCTGGACAAGACGGCAGCTCCTTCTGTCGACATCGATGCGACCATCTGTCCAGTTCCGACGACACTCGTCGCGAAACCAGCTGCATATGCCGGACTACTCAAAAGTTGTTTGAAATTCTCATTAAGATTTGGATCTTTTGCTGCATTGTCATTCCAAGTTTGACCATTCGCACTCGAAATCTCTGAATTCATAATGTCAGTTGGGTCGCTGGCATTTTCATAATTACATCCATACTGACGAATATGTTCTCGAGGGAGGCCGTCTCCGAAGAAGATGTTGAGCGTCTTGAGTGCCGTCGTTGGCATGTAGCACGTCTTTGTCGCTTTGTTGTAACAAGTCCCAATAGCCTGGCAAAACCGCGGCGTAAATGAGCATGTGTGTGACGCCGGGTCGTAATTTCCACGCGCCTGTTCACACATCTGACGAATACCTGCAGTTGCCACGACGCACGCACCTGCTGAATTTGAAGCTTGTAACTTGGCCAGATTTGCCGCCGGAATCTTTGAAACTTTTGCGACAGAGTAGTCGTATTCATTTGGGTAGATTTTACCGTATGGATCATCACACGATCTTGTGATTGTATTCTCTTTGAACCCCTTGAGTTCGTCCCATGTATACCATTCGGCGTAGTTTCCACCAGTCTGTCCCTTGTTTTCGATCCAGACGTTCGACTGGTTGATACACTGAGCTTTTGTAGCCCAGCCACACTGAAACCGAGCTCGGCCTTTCATGTTCGGGTCGTCGGTCTTTGTGATATCCTGGCCTAGATGGGTATCCTCGTAGACGATACCACCGTTGTATTTACACACATGCGTGAATGCGTCGCGGTAAAGTGCGTCTGCTTCTGTCGGTGTAAATTGACCATAGAGACCTCCAACGTACATCCACAGTTTATTTGTACCCGCCTGTATCGAGTCATACGAAGCTTGTCCGAGGCGATCGCGCATCATCGCACCATGGACCGTGTTTGTATCCTTGAGAAGCGCTTCACGGACGGCGTTGATTTCTGCAAGGACGCGACCCTGTGTGTCGTACGCTGTTTTTCGAGCCATGTTTCGTTCGAGGTAGTCGAGCGGTCCTGAAATCTGTGGGTACGTTGCATACGTATACGCCTGGTATGGTGGTGGTGTTGCCCCATTCAGTTTTTTGAGCATGCAGTTGTATTCCTCGATCGACCGAACCTGTGCATCGACCGATTTGGCAATCGCATCTTGAACTGCCCCTGCCGTCAAGAGACGAGGCTGATATCCATTTTTGGTATCCTGACCGTACGTCAAAAACTCTTCACGCATGAAAAACGCATCAGTGAACAACATAATCACACCGAGGACATCCATGACATCACCTATACCTCCGAGAATTTCAGTTGTCACTTTGAACGCCCTGGTTGAAACAACAGCATCGAATGCCGATTCAAGTTTATTCTTATTGGGTTCGTCTCCAGCTGCGTTGTCATATGTTTGTAATTTTGGAACGTTGGCCGTCGGAGGTTTTCGAAACGCATTAAATTTGTCCGTCATGTACTCGATCATCATCTTTTTCCCTTGCATCATGTCCATGAAATCATCACCAAACGCGTGACTGAATGCTGAAACTACAGATGTACGAAGTTTCGAACCATATGGGGTATTGGCATCCGTGAGGTGACTGTCATCGAGGTGCCCGCTTACAGTAGTGGGATTTCCATTCTTGTCCAGTTTAGGAACACCTTGAGCCATTCGGTTGATTGTCATGTTTGCAGTTGTTGGGTTGAGGTCAACCTGGTCTATACCAGCGACACGTGCAGGATCTGAAAGTTTCTCATTTGCATTTTGAGCTTCGATTTTTACTCGTTCGTCGAGAATGGTTCGTATACTAGCATCGTTGACACCATTTGTAGATTTAGGGAGATTTGTCTCGGCGTTCGCCTTGGCGTTCTCGGCCACCTTGGCAGTCTCAGCCTCAAGAGACGCTTTGACCGTGTTCGGGTCTATGACAGTCATTTTTATTTCAGCGTTCGTCTTGGCCGTTTCAGCCACCTTGGCCGTTTCAGCCTCGATGGACGTCTTGACTGTGTTCGGGTCCATGGCAGACCCTGGTTTTGCGAGGTTCGCATCAGCGTTCGCCTTGGCGTTCTCGACCGCCTTGACCGTCTCGGCCTCGATGGACGCCTTGACTGTGTTCGGGTCCATTGCAGACCCTGGTTTTGCGAGGTTCGTATCAGAGTTCGTCTTGGCGTTTTCGGCCATCTTGGCCGTCTCGGCCTCGATGGACGTCTTGACGGTGTTCGGGTCCACTGTAGACGTCAGTGTTCCAAACTTTGAATCTGCGTTCGATTTGACATTCTCGGCCGCCTTGGCCGTTTCAGCTTCCAGAGACGCCTTAACGGTGTTCGGGTCCACGGCGCGAGCCGTTGGCTCGGCGATTTTAGAGTTGGCATCCGCCTTGGCCGTCTCAGCCGCCTTGGCCGTCTCGGCCTCTATAGCCGCCTTGACTGTGGTATCCCCAACGGCCGTCGTGGGCGTTCCGAACTTTGCATCGGCGTTCGCCTTTGCGTTTTCAGCCGCCTTGGCAGTCTCGGCCTCTATAGCCGCCTTGACTGTGGTATCCCCAACGGCCGTCGTGGGCGTTCCGAACTTTGCGTCGGCGTTCGCTTTGGCGTTTTCAGCCGCCTTGGCCGTTTCGGCCTCGATGGACGCCTTGACTGTATTCGGGTCAACGGCGCGCGTCGACTGCGTCAGATTTGCATCTGCGTTCGTCTTGGCGTTTTCAGCCGCCTTGGCAGTCTCGGCCTCTATAGCCGCCTTGACTGTAGTATCCCCAACGGCCGTCGTGGG
>Ga0222713_10007049_pt1 | contig 10610 bp, 16 predicted proteins | sample C33_649DmetaG_FD_165061 | JGI IMG/M metagenome (GOLD analysis project Ga0222713, IMG submission 165061) | Estuarine water microbial communities from San Francisco Bay, California, United States - C33_649D | ecosystem: Environmental > Aquatic > Marine > Unclassified | place: USA: California... | reverse complement strand
TCATTTGCTTTTGGTGAATTAAAAAAACTAGAAGGTTCAGCAAAGATTATATCTTTTATTGCTAGAGATGAAAGTCAACACTTGGCGATGTCACAAAGAATTATTAATAACTGGAAAGATTATGAAAACGATAAAGAGATGTTAAAAGTAATGAAAGATTGTGAAAAAGAAGTTTATGCTATGTATGATGAAGCAGTACAAGAGGAGAAACGTTGGGCAACTTATCTATTCTCACAAGGTTCTATGATAGGTTTATCAGAAAAACTATTACATCAATTTGTAGAATATATGGCCAATAGAAGAATGAAAGCTATTCAATTAACACCTACTTATGACCAAAAAACAAATCCATTACCTTGGGTTGACCATTGGTTAAATAGTAGATCAACTCAAAACGCACCACAAGAAACAGAAATAGAAAGTTATGTTATTGGTGGTATTAAACAAGACGTAAAAAAAGATCAATTTAAATCTTTTAAACTATAAAAAAATATGAAAGTTTTTATAATGTCTATTTTTTTACTTCAGGTTGATGTAGGAGGATATCCTTTTACTACACCATTTGTAGAAAATCCAAGAATAGAATTTAATACAATAACAGAATGTATAAATGCTGCCAAAGATAAAAGAAATAAAATGTTAGAATCTTCTTTAAACTACCTTGAATTAGGAATAGTTGATGTAAAGATTGACTGTATAGAAACAACACAGTCTAAAGAAGGAACAATTTAACTATATGTTAGAGAAAAGACAAAAAACCTGTTCTAGTTGCGACACTAAATATAATATAGAATGGGACATAGATATTCAGGATTTAGAACCTTTAACTTGCCCTTTCTGTGGACACGAAGTAGAGGAACTAGAAGATGAAGAAGTTTGGTCAAACGAACAACCAGAAGCCGAAGACGATAGTTGGAATTGATTATAGTTTAACAAGTCCTGCAATTTGTGTAAATCATAATGATAAATTAAACTTTTATTATTTAACAAATAAAAAAAAGTACATAGGTGAGATGTCAAAAAATATTATGGGTGTGGAACACAGCGAATATAAAACCCCTATAGAAAGATTTTCTCAAATTTCTAATTGGGCAATCAACACATTTAATAGATTAAGTTACATTTCAAACAACTTAAACATTTTCATAGAGGGTTATTCATTTGGCTCAAAAGGTCAAGGTGTATTTCAAATAGCTGAAAATGGTGGTATCTTAAAATACAGATTAGAACAATTAAAATTACCCTATGAAGTATTGCCACCTAGTGTAATTAAAAAAGGTGCTACAGGAAAAGGTAATGCTGATAAAGATATGATGTATGAGGCATTTGAGAAAGAAACTAAAATTAATTTGAAAAAAATATTTGATACAGAAAAGGTGGGTAACCCTATTTCAGATATTGTAGATAGTTATTTTATACAAAAGATTGGTTATGATAATTTATTGTGCAGCTGATAGAATTTATTTTGATTTATATTTTGACCTATGGGAAAAACAAACAAGTAAAATCTATCCTGAATTAAGAAGACATATAGCATTACATAATCCTACAGATAAACAAAAACAAAAGTGTTATGACCATATGATTGACTTTAATGATGTTACAGAATGGTTTCCAGAAAATCCTACAAAAAATCATTTTTACCTATTGCGTTGGTTATATCTACCATATCTCTATCAACAAAATATTTTAGAAACACAAATTAATTGTTTACCTATAAAAGAAATGAACTTACCTACAAAACTAGAGGTAGACCAATGGCGAATATCAAGGCCAAAAAGAGGTAGTCTTGGTGGTGTATCAGCAGCTATATTTACACCTGAAGCTGCAAAAAGAGTTGTAGACCAAGCAATATTGATGTTAAAAAATCCACCCGAATCCGACCACCCTATGAATATGTGGCAGATAGAAAACTTAACTCAACACCAAGAAAAGTGCGAACATCAAATTAAAGAAAAAGATTTATTACCAGAGGCAGTTTTACCTGATTATACATATTGGATAACAGCTAGAACATCTAACACTTGGTCGCATAATAAAAAACTGGAGGCATTAAGAAAATTTATATGAAATTAACAGTTATATTACCATCAGCAGGAAAAGGTACAAGATTAAATCTACCATATCCTAAAGAGATATTAAGATTAGATAATGACAATGCTTTAATTGACAATTGTTTTAATTTTTTCAAAGATTATGGTAGAAACCAGGTAGAGTTTGTTGTAGTTATAAATGAAGATAAGACAGATTTAATTAAATATCTTTCAAAGTATAAAGACAGATATAATATATCTTTTGTTTTTCAAAATCCTAGTGAGAAAGAATATACAGGTGCTATTAAAAGTGCTAGTCATTTATTTGGTGAACACAATTTAGTATTATTACCAGATACATTAATGAGTTTACATCCAGGTAAAGATTTATTTACATTAGTAACAGAAGCATTAACTGAAACTGGTTTTAGTTTTTTAGTTAAGAAAGAAGATAGTAAAGAAGTTTTAAAAACAAAAGGTGCAATCTATGTAAATGAAGAAGGTAATGTAGTAGAATATGAAGATAAACCTACAGACAAAGTTGAAATGTATAATGCCTTTTGGTGTGCCTTTGCATTTAGAAAAAGAAACTTTTTTGAGTGTATAAATTTTATGGAAAAATCTACATTGAAACAAAAACATTCTATAAATGAAATTGCACAAACACCTATATTTGGTAGTAAAGTTATTGAAGTAGCAGATTATATTGATTTAGGCACTTGGCCTGAAATTAGGAGATTATTGATAAATTATGAAAAAAATAGTAACTGATTGTGATGGTGTTCTTTTAGATTGGGCATTTGCTTTTGATGTCTGGATGAGAGAACAAGGTTATTTTAGATTACCTAATACAGACCATTACTTTGAACAATCAAAAAGATATGGAATACCTGAAAAAGAGGCATTAGAACAGGTGCATATGTTTAATCAAACAGGCGCATTAGGTTTTATACCAGCTTTTAAAGATAGTGTTGAATATGTAACTAAACTTGCAAATGAGGGTTGGAGATTTGATGTTATTACTATGATTGGTAAAGACAAATATGCTCATAGACTAAGAGAAATAAACTTAAAACATTTATTTGGTGATGTATTTGATAATATTCATTGTTCAGGTGATTTCACAAAACCTAAAAAACAAACACTAGAAGAACTATATAAAGGTGAAAAATTTATTTGGGTTGAGGATAGAGTTGATTATGCAAAAGATGGTGATGAAGTGGGATTAACCACATATATTATGGACTGGCCTTACAATAGAGATTATAAAGGAAAAAGAGTACATAATTGGAAAGAATTATATGACAGTGCATTTAGAAGCTAAAGAAGGCGATTACGCAGATATTGTGTTATTGCCTGGTGACCCTCTAAGGGCTAAATGGATAGCTGACACTTACTTTGAAGATGTTATTCAAGTTAATGGTGTAAGAAATTGTTTAGGTTTTACAGGTTATTTAAATTGGAATGATAAAAAAATAAAGATATCTACACAAGGTGGTGGTATGGGAATGCCATCAAATGGTATCTATATACACGAATTGTATAACACATACAAAGTAGAAACAATTATAAGAGTTGGTAGTTGTGGTGGTATTAGTGAAAATGTAGAAATAGGTGATATTATAGCGGCCACAACAGCAAGTACAGATAGTAATATGACAAAGAATTTTATTCCTGGTTATACATTCTGTCCTACTGTTACATATGATTTGTTAGAAAGATTTAAAAAGTTTTGTCCACAAGCACATATAGGCGGTATTGTTTCTAGTGATTGGTTTTATAACCCAAATAATCAATGGTGGGTAAAACACAAAGAACATAATATATTAGCAGTAGAAATGGAAACTCATCTTCTTTATGCTTTAGCAAATAGATTTGGTAAAAAGGCTTTATCTGTAAACACAGTTGCAGACCATTTAGAAAAAGAAACTTTTAAAGATATGACTTCAAAAGAAAGAGAAACCAGTTTTAACACAATGATTGAAAGTGTATTTGATACAATATGTTAGTATTCATCACACCAAAATTAGATGATAGTAGAATACCTTACTCTTACAGAGCAAGAGCTACCATACCTTCAAGTCAAATAAAAGATAGTAGAGTTACAGATGACATTACTTCATTAAAACCTGGTGATATTGCAGTATTAGGAAAGAAACATAGTAAAGAGGATGTTGAATATTGTATATCAAAAGAAATTAATTATATTGTTGATATTGCTGATGATAAGTTTGACCAATTTAAACATTGGTATTTTACAATATCAAATGCTAATGCAGTTACAACCACTTGTCATAGATTAGGAGAAGTAATAGAAGAAGAAACTGGTTCAAAATCATATGTAATACCTGACCCGACAGAAAGACCTAGAGGTGAACCTAAATTTGAAGTAAAAGATATTATGAACGCATTTTATTATGGTTCAGATGGCAACTATTCTAAATTGATGTGGCCTGAAATTAAAGAGGTTTTAAATTCAGTTAAAAAAACAGACATTAAAATTATGACAAATAAATCTGAATATCCACCAAAAGGTTGGAAAATGGCAAAAAAATATGGTGGTTTTTGGATGAAGCCTGATAAAAGAAAACATTTTGAAAATATAGAAATGAAACAATATGAAGAATTGTTATTATGGGATTATGAAAAACAAGGTAAGTTAGTAGAACAATCAGATTTTGTTGTATTACCAGTTACAGATGATAGACACTCTCAATGCAAAGGTAATAATAGACCCATTGACGCATTACAACAAGGTAGAATTGTTTTAACAAATCCAGGCATACCGAGTTATGAAGATTTAGCAGATTATCTGTATCTAGGACATTTTTATGAATCATATCAATTGATGGTAGATAATCCTAAACAAGTAATAAATAAAATTAAAAAAGCACAGTCTTTAATTGACAAACACTATACACCAAAGGCTGTTGGTAAAAAATGGGAACAAGTTTATGAAATTGTTAAGCGTAACAACTAGATTTGAGAGGATATAATGAAGAAAGCGATTATAACTGGCATAACAGGACAAGACGGATGTTATCTAGCAAAATTATTATTATCTAAAGGATATAAAGTTTACGGTGCCCAAAGAAGAAACACAGGTAAAAGATATTGGCGTTTAGATGAACTTGGTATCACAGATCAAATAGAATTTGTTGACATAGATTTAAATGAACCATACAATATTGAGAAGACAATAGATAAAGTACAACCAGATGAATTTTATAATTTAGCCGCTCAATCATTTGTAGGTTTATCATTTGAACAACCACAAGTAACTACTATTACAAACTCTTTAGGTGTGTTAAACATATTAGAAGTTATAAGAAACAAATATCCAAAGATTAGATTTTATCAAGCGTCAACAAGTGAGATGTATGGTAAAGTAACAGAAACTCCACAAAATGAAACAACTAGATTTTATCCACGAAGTCCATATGGTTGCGCCAAGGCTTATTCACATTACTTAACTATTAATTATAGAGAGAGTTATGATCTTTTTGCGTGTAGTGGTATTTTATTTAACCACGAAAGTCCAATGAGAGGTGAAGAATTTGTCACTAGAAAAATTACAAAAGGTTTAGTAGAGTGGACTAAAACAGGTAAAGTATTAGAACTTGGTAATTTAGAATCATATAGAGATTGGGGTCACGCTGAAGATTATGTTGAAGCTATGTGGTTAATGCTACAACAAGATAAGGCAGACGACTATGTTATCGCAACAGGTAAAACTCACTCAATAAAAGATTTTATAAACAAATGTTTAACTAAATTAGAAATAACTAGTTTTAATAATGGTGATGAGTTTTTAGATAGTCACGGAAATTATATTATAAAAACAAATTCTAAATTTGTAAGACCTGCTGAAGTTGATTTATTAATAGGTGATTCAAGTAAAGCAAAAAAAGAATTGTTATGGAAGCCTAAACACGATTTAGATAGTTTAGTTGATGATATGATACAGGCAGATTTAAAAAGATATGGATAAAATATTTGTTACAACATTTAATAAAAGATTATATGATGAGTATGCTTATTCACTTTTAAAGACATATGAATCAACAAATCAAAAGATACCTTTATATGTATTTGTAGAAGATGATACAAAACAATATCCTAAATTTAATAATGTACATTTTTTAAATTTATTTGAACACGAACCTGATTTAAAAAAATTCATTGATAAACATAAAAATAAAAAAGTTGAAAGTTTTTTTAAAGACGCAGTTAGATTTTCTTACAAAGTGTTTGCTCAAAACGCTGCTAGAAAGTATGGTGATAAAATATTCTTTATAGACGCAGATTGTGTATTTGATAAACCTATACCTATAGATTGGTTTGATGAATTTTTACCAGACAATATCTTTGTATCTTTTTATGATAGACCACAACAATATACAGAAACAGGATTTTTAGCATTTAATGAAAACAAATTAATATCAAAAGCATTTTTTAGTTACTATTTAAATTTATACAAGGATGATAAAGTATTTGAATTGAAAAATTGGACTGACTGTCATACTTTTGATGAAACAAGACGTTATTTTAAAGAAGATATACACTATACAGAATTAAAAAAAGGTGATGGCCAAAGTGGTCATATTATGGCCAGAGATAAAAATTTAAACCCATATATAGATCATAGAAAAGGAAATAGAAAACAAGATGAACACAGTCCAGAATGGAGGAAAAATAAATGAAAGCTGGTAAGATATGGGGTCAAACAGAATTGATCCACGCAAACGGCGTGTTAGAATTTCACCGAATTGAATTTAAAAAAGGTGTACAATGTTCTAAACACAAACATAAATTTAAATGGAACGGTTTCTTTGTAGAGTCAGGCAAAATGATTGTAAGAGTATGGCAACAAGGTAAACAAGATGGTCTTGTTGATGAAACTATACTTAATGCAGGCGACTTTACAAGAGTAAAACCAGGACTATTACATCAATTTGAAGGTTTAGAAGATGGCGTGGCATTTGAATTGTATTGGGCAGAATTTGACCATAATGATATTGAAAGAGAAACACAAGGTAAAAAAGTATGATTAATGTTTTTATAGGTTTTGATAGTAAAGAGAAGGTGGCATTTAATGTATTATCATATAGTATATTAAAGAACTCTACTAAGCCTATAGCAATTACACCAATTTATTTAGAAAATATAAAAGATGATTTTGTAAGAGAAAGAAACAATCTATCATCAACAGAATTTTCTTTTAGTCGTTTTATCATACCACACCTGATGAACTATCAAGGTTGGGCATTGTTTATGGATTGTGATATGATTATGGAAGCTGATATTGCTGAACTCTGGCGTTTAAGAGATGACCGATATGCTGTACAAGTATGTAAACACGATTACACTCCTAAAAATCAAACAAAATTTTTAAATCAAGTACAGACAGTTTATCCTAAAAAGAACTGGTCTAGTTTTATGCTTATGAATTGTAAAAAGTGTACTACTTTAACACCTGACTACGTTAACAAAGCGTCTGGTTTAGAATTACATCAATTTAAATGGTTAGAGGGAGATCATTTAATTGGTGATTTACCACTAGAATGGAATTGGTTAGCTGGTGAATATGAATACAAAGAAGATATTAAGAACGTACATTTTACCGAAGGTGGACCTTGGTTTGAGGATTATTCTAATTGTGATTATGCTCAAAACTGGTTTAATTATTATACAGAATGTTTTAAAATAGAATTAAAATGATACAAGGCTTTGAAACAAGAGAAGCGACAGATATTCCTATACGTGCATTTATTAAAAGTGTAAATGGTGTTTTACATAAAAAGAAAGCACCTGTAGATCAGTATGAACAAACAGTATGGGAAACGTTTGAAAATTTAAAAACACCTATTGCTGTATTTGGTATCTTACGTGGCACAGGTGATTTAATTAAAAAGTGTTTATCTATACCTCAAATCTTTTATTACTTTGACCACGCATATACATTAGGTGGTAGACACGGTAAAAGTAAATATGTTGATGATAAAGTATATCGTATAACTAAAAACGATTATTCATTAACTTTTGTTGATGATTTAAATGATAAAGACTATGAAAGAATTGAAAAGTACAAAAAACATATTGAACTTAAACCTTGGAAAAAAAATGGTCGTTATATACTTGTTTTAGCGCCATCACATCATATAGAAAAGTATTTTAATATGCCTGATTGGGTAGAAAATACAATATCATATTTAAAGAAATTTACAAAAAGAGATATAATAGTTAGAACTAAAGAAACAAATGAGTCTTTAGAAAAACAATTAGAAGAAGCATATGCTTGTGTGTCATTACAATCAACAGGCTGTATAGATGCTGTGTTAAATGGTGTGCCATCTTTTTGTGACGGAATGTCGTGTGGTCAACCCGTATCACACGTTGATTTATCATTAATAGAAAAACCTTTTTATGTTCCAGATGTTAGACGTAAAAAATGGATAGATAGTTTACTTGCTAATCAATTTACATTAAAAGAAATTGAGGACGGCACTGCTTATGAAAAAGTAAGTAGAAATAGTATGAGGTATGTGTGATTATATGTCATAAGTTATCCTGGGGTGATTGTTTATCTCATCAAATCTGGCCAGCCATAGAAAAGGGTTGGAAAGATAATGGTAAAAATGTACATTTCTTTTGGGGTTTAGGCGGTAGTAATGTAAAAGATATAGCTGAAGTAAAAGAAAGAAACGAAGAATGGTGGTATGTTGATGTTGGTTATTTAACACAACAGATTACTCGTTATCCAGAGCCAAAGATACACGATTTAGACAAAACATATTTTAGAATAGTAAAAGGTGGCCTTCATACCATTAGAGGTAAAGTAGGTAATGGTAAAAGATTAAAACAGTTAGATAGTAAGGGTATTGATGTAAAGTTTAAAGGTTGGTACACAGGTGAAACAAAACATATATTAGTTTGTCCTTCATCACAAACTGTAACCTATAATGTAAATGGTATAAGTCAGCAAGAATGGATTGATGAGGTGGTAAATCAATTAAAACAATATACAAAAAGAGAAATAAGAGTAAGAAATAAACCAAGACCAAATAATGAGTGGTGGAATAAAGACATCAAAGAAGATTTAAAAGACTGTCATTGTTTAGTTACCAATGTTAGTTTAGCAGCTATTGACGCAGTATTAAATAAAGTACCTGTTATTACACATAACTTTAATATCTGTGCCCCTATATCAGGAAGAGATTTAAATAAAGTAGAAAAACCTTTAAAACCAGGACATAAAACTATTGACGAATGGTTAAAGTTTGTAGCCGAAAATCAGTTTACAATACCAGAAATTGCTGATGGCACAGCATATAAAATTTTACAGGAACAACAAATATGAAAATAAGATATTACCAAAAATTAGATAAAGGCCGTTGGTTAGGTTTTTTATTGGCTATGGTTAGTGTTTATATTTTATCTAGTGCCAATATATCTACTCAATGGGTGGGTTGGACATTAAGTTGTATATCTTGTAGTTTATGGATCTATTTTGGTCTAAAAGATAAAGATTGGCCAAGAGCATTAATGGAATTAACATACTTAATTTTAAGTATGAGAGCGGTGTATAACTGGTTAAGTTTATGATAAACTTTGTATGTGTAAATTGGGGTTTAAAATTTAAACCTATCTATGTACAGAACTTATATAATATGGTACAAAGGCATTTAACAGTACCACATAAGTTTATATTATTTACTGATAGAGAAAAGTTACACAAAAATATTACAGGTAATAATTTTGAAATTAGAAAATTACCATTTGAAGAATATAAAGGCTATTGGAATAAATTATCATTGTTTAGTCCAGAGGTTAACTTAAATGGTGTTAATCTTTATATGGATTTAGATGTAGTAATAAAAGATAATATAAATTGTTTTGCTACATACGAATCAGATGATAGTTTTTGTGTAATGAGAGATTTTGGTCAACCACAAACTTGGTATAATTCAAGCATATTAAAATTTAATAATATAAACGCTACAGAATTTATATGGAAACCTTTTTTAAAAAATAAAGGTAAAGATATGACTTTACAAGGTGACCAAAATGTGATAACAAACTACATTAATAAACAACCTGGTGTTAAAAAGATGAAGATATTTCCAGATACCTGGACACAATCATATAAATGGTTAGACCGTAGCCAGACCAGATTTCATAAAAAGACTTGGACCTTTGAAGAATCACCATTGGCCAAAGTAGCCATATTCCACGGCAATCCAAAACCACACGAATCAGACCAGGATTGGGTCAAAAATAACTGGAAATAGGCCTAAAACCACCCTTCACTAGAACAAAACCAGAACATTTGTTTTAAAAAGCAAGTAAAATCAACATAAAATAACGCTTGACATATAGGCCAGGTATGATAGGATAATAGTATGAAAAGCACAAAAGTACATACAAAAAAAGCTCTTAAAAATAAGGGCTTGCCTTTTGTACCAGATATGATATTATTAAACTATAACAAAGGAGAAAAACACTATGTCAAAAACTAAAACTTACTTTATGAATGAAATTGAAAAAAAAGTAGATGATATTACTTACAAATATATT
>Ga0222713_10007042_pt1 | contig 10614 bp, 12 predicted proteins | sample C33_649DmetaG_FD_165061 | JGI IMG/M metagenome (GOLD analysis project Ga0222713, IMG submission 165061) | Estuarine water microbial communities from San Francisco Bay, California, United States - C33_649D | ecosystem: Environmental > Aquatic > Marine > Unclassified | place: USA: California... | reverse complement strand
TACGATCGGCGCATGAGGATCTTCCTGGGGGTTACCGGAGCGAGCGGCGCCCTCTACGGGGGCCGCGCCCTCAACGCGCTCACCGCGGCGGGCCACCACGTGGGCCTCTGCATCTCCGATGCCGGCGCCCGGGTGATCAGCCACGAGCTCCTCGGAGAGGGCCCCAGGCCGGCGTCCTACGACGACGTGCGGATGCGCTTCACCGACATGTTCGCGCAGGCGCCCGGGGCGGTCGACATGCTCGACCCCGATGACATCGCCTGCTCGTTCGCGTCGGGCTCATCGGGTGCACGCGCAGCGCTCGTGGCTCCCTGCTCCACATCCACGCTCGGGCGCATCGCCCACGGCACGGGCGACAACCTCATCCACCGCGTGGCCGAGGTGATGCTCAAGGAGCGCGGCCAGCTCGTGCTGATGCCGCGCGAGACCCCCCTCTCGCTCATCCAGCTGCGCAACATGGTGGCGGTCACCGAGGCGGGCGGCGTGATCCTGCCCGCCTCCCCGGGGCTCTACGCCGGCCCCGAGACCATCGACGACCTCATCGACTTCGTGGTGGGCAAGGCGCTCGACGTATTGCGCATCGACCACGCGCTCTTCACGCGATGGGGAGAGCCCCGCATCGCGACCACGGGAGATGACGCGTGAGCACCGCGCCCCCCGTCTACGCGTTCGTCCAGCCCCTGCGCCCGTGGCTCGCCCAGTGCGAGGAGATACTCGCCCGCTATGCCGGCGGGCACGTGCCCGAGGTCAGCGAGCCCGCCATGGACACCCTCGTGGCGGGTGGCAAGCGCGTGCGCCCGATGTTCGTGTTCTGCGCGAGCTCCGGCAACGAGGATGACCGCCCGGCGCTGGTCACGGCGGCGGCGGCCGTGGAGCTCGTGCACATGGCCACCCTCGTGCACGACGACCTCATCGACGGCGCAACCACCCGGCGCGGACGGCCCACCGTGGCGCGGGCGCACGGGGCGGCGGCGGCCATCAATGTGGGCGACTTCCTCTTCGCGCGCGCCTTCGCGGAGCTCACGCGCATCGGATCACCGGCGGCGGTGAGCGCGCTCGCCGACGCCTCGCTCGACCTCGCCCTCGGCGAGATGGACCAGCAGCGCGCCACGGGTGACCTCGGACTCACCGTGGACGCCTATATGTCCCGGTGCCGGCGCAAGACCGGCGCGCTCTTCTCGGTGGCGTGCCGACTCGGCGCCATGCTGTCGGAGGGATCCGAGGAGGCCCAACTGCGCCTGGCGTCGTTCGGCACGCGCGTGGGCGTGGCGTTCCAGATCCTCGATGACATCCTCGACCTGTCGGGCTCGCCGTCCGAGACCGGCAAGCGGCGCGGCACCGACATCCTGAGCGGCACCGTCACCCTGCCCCAGATCCTGGCCATCCAGGAGGAGCCCGCGCTCGGCAACGAGATCGGCCGCGTGGCGGCCGGCGGAGAGGGGCTCGAGGCCCTGTGCGACCGGCTCGCAGGGCACCCGGGCGCCGCCGCCGCGCGCCAGAGGGCACTCGATGAGGTGGCCCTGGCGACAGAGTGCCTCGACGGCGACATCGGCAGCGCCGACGCGGATGCGCTCCGCACGATCGCCGCTGGGATGGTGGATCGCTACGCATGACCCGCGCCGAGGTCATCTCCCTGCTCGACTCCCGTGATCCCGTCGCGGCCGCGGCCGGGCTGCCGGTGCCCGCCGAGGTGGGCTGGCTCAGGGGCGATGGCTGCGGAAACGGCGTGGAGGAGGTCCGCTACGGCGCGGGCACCACGAACGCCGAGGTGGCCGACCGCCTCCTCGAGATCGCCGCGCAGGGCGACTCCGTTCGCGCGGTGCTGCTGGTGCCGGGTCCCGACTCGGCGGAGCGTCCCGGCTCGTGGGGCAACGAGGACCTGCTGGTCACGGCCGTCGCCCGGCGGGTGCTCCCGGGCGTGGCGATCCGCCCCGACTGGAGCGCCCTCGGCGAGCCCGCCTGCCAGGTGGCCGTGTCGTTCGGCGCCGACGAGTGGGTGATCCCCGACGGCGTGGACGCCGACCCCGACCACCTCGCCGAGGCCGTGGGCGCACGGGCGGTGGCCCGATGAGTGACCTGCGCGTGGGGCGCATCAGCGCCCTCAACATGTTCCCCGTCTACCACCACCTCGAGCGCGCCGCGCTGCCCGGGGTCACGTTCACCGACGGCCTCCCGGCCCTGCTGAACGCCGGTGTCATCGGGGGCGAGCTCGACGTGTCGGCGATGTCCAGCATCGCCTACGCGCGCAATGCGGACACCCTGCGCCTGCTGCCCGTGGGCTGCATCGCCTGCGAGGGCGCCGTGGACTCCATCCGGCTGCTCTCCCCGGTGCCGCTCGAGGACGTCCGCCGGGTGGCCGTCACCCCGCACAGCGCGAGCAGCGTCACCCTGCTGCGCGTGCTCGTGGGGCCGGAGGTGGAGTTCCGCGTAATGGGCTCGGACCTCGAGGCGCCGGCCGCGCTGGCCGCGGGCGAGGCGGCGCTGCTCATCGCCGACGCCGCGCTCATGGCGCATCGCGACCGCATCGCACCGCACTCCCTCGACCTCGGCGAGCTCTGGCAGCAGCGCACCGGCCTGCCGATGGTGTTCGCGGTGTGGGCGGTGCGCGAGGAGGCGGCGGTCACCCGGCCGGCCGCGCTCGACGCCCTCTGCGACGCCATCTCCTCCGGCAGCGGCGCATTCGCCGCCGATCCCGACGGCGTGGCGCGTGCGGCCGCGCAGCGCTTCCCGTTCGACGAGGCCTACATCCGCGGCTACCTCGCGCGCCTGCGCTACGGCTTCGGCGAGGCCGAGCGGGCGGGCCTCGAGGCGTTCCTTGACATGGCCCGCGCGGCAGGCGAGCTGCGCGAGGTACCCGCCCTGCGGGCGGTGGCCGCGTGAGCACCGTCGCGCCCGCACGGCACCTCGACGTGATCGAGCGGCTCGACGCCGGCGAGCGGCTGGATGACGACGGCGCCCGCGCCCTCATGGCATCCCGCGACGTCGTGGCCGTCGCCGCGGCCGCCCAGCGTGCCCGCGATCGCGTGACCGATCCCGACGAGGTCACGTTCGTCATCGATCGCAACGTGAACTACACCAACTTCTGCGTGACCGACTGCGACTTCTGCGCGTTCTACCGCCATCCGCGCGACCCCGAGGGGTATGTGCTCAGCAAGCCGGTGATCTTCCGCAAGATCGAGGAGACACTCGACCTGGGCGGCACGGCTCTGCTCATGCAGGGCGGACACCACCCCAACCTGCGCATGGAGTGGTACGAGGACCTCTTCAGCGACATCACCCGGCGCTACCCGATCCACCTGCACGCGCTCTCGCCGAGCGAGGTGCTGCACATCGCCCTTTACTCCAAGCTGGACGTGGGCGAGGTGCTCGACCGCCTCATCGCAGCGGGCCTCGGCTCTATCCCGGGCGGCGGCGCGGAGATCCTGGTCGACCGGGTACGCGATGTCATCGCTCCGCGCAAGACCACCACGGCCGAGTGGATCGGCGTGATGCGCGAGGCGCACCTGCGCGGACTGCGCACGAGCGCCACGATGATGTACGGCACGGTGGACACGGTGGATGACCGGGTGGAGCACCTGCGCGTGCTGCGCGAGCTGCAGGACGAAACGGGCGGGTTCACGGCCTTCGCGTGCTGGTCGTACCAGTCGGGTGGCTGCTCTGCGCGCGGCGACGACCACCAGCGCGCCACCGCAGCCGACTACCTCATGATGAATGCCGTCGCGCGGCTCTACCTCGACAACATCCCGCACATGCAGTCGTCGTGGGTCACGCAGGGCCTTCGCATCGGCATGCTCGCGCTCGAGGCCGGCTGCGACGACATGGGCTCCATCATGATCGAGGAGAACGTCGTGCGCGCCGCGGGCACCGCCTTCACCCTCGACACCCCGCGAATGGTGGACGCCATCGAGGCCACCGGCCGCCGCGCCGTGCAGCGCGACACCCTCTACCGAACAGTGCGCCGCTACTGACCCCGGTGTCAGGCACTTAACCGAGGTGCGCGTCCCTCGCGCGCTTCGGTTCGTCGTGTGCGCGCCTCGGTTAAGTGCCTGACACCGGGGTTCGGCTACTGCGTGATCGGCAAGCCCGCCTTGCTCCAGGCGACGATGCCGCCCTCGAGGTTCACCAGGTCGCTGAAGCCCTCGTTCTCCTCGAGGTAGCGGCAGACGTTCTCGGACCGGCCGCCGCTGTGGCAGCTGAAGATCACGGTGGTGTCGCGGGGCACGTCGGCGAGGCGGTCGAGCAGGTCGCCCATCGGGATGTGCCGGGCGCCGGGGATGGCCGCCTGGGCCAGCTCGTCGTCCTCGCGCACGTCGATGATGACGGCGGTGCCGGCATCCATGGCGTCCTTGGCCTGCTGGGGAGTCATCAGTTGCATGCCGGAAACCTACGGGATGCGGCGCCGCGGGGCAGTGCCTACACGACCCCGGCGCCGACCTCGTCGGCCACCCGGTCGGCCTCGTAGGACGACCTCACCAGCGGCCCGGCCTCCACGTGCGCGAGGCCCGCGGCGCGACCGAGTTCCGCGAGCGCCGGGTACTCCGCCGGCGCGTAGAACCTCCCCACGGGGAGGTGATTGCCGGACGGGCTGAGGTACTGCCCCACGGTCACCACCTCGCACCCCGACGCCGCGAGGTCGGTGAACACGATGTTGACCTCGGGGAGCTCCTCGCCGAGCCCCACCATGATTCCGCTCTTGGTGGGCAGCCCGGCCGCGCGCGAGCGCTCGAGCAGCTCGAGCGTGCGCTCGTAGCGCGCCCCCGGCCGCACGCGCCGGTACAGGCGGGGCACGGTCTCGGTGTTGTGGTTGAGCACGTCGGGGCGGGCCTCGATGACCATGTCGAGGGCGTCCCAGTTGCCGCGGAAGTCGGGGATGAGCACCTCCACCCGCGCGTCCGGGAGCCGATCGCGCAGCGCGCGGATGACTGCGGCGAAGTGCGCCGCGCCGCCATCGGGCTGGTCGTCGCGGGCCACGGCCGTGACCACCACGTAGCGCAGGCCCATCGCCGCGGCCGCATCGGCGAGGCGCGCAGGCTCACCGGGATCGGGCGGCAGCATCGGCTTGCCCGAGGTGACGTCGCAGAACCTGCATCCGCGTGTGCATGTCTCGCCGGCGATCATGAAGGTGGCCGTGCCGCGCGTCCAGCAGCGCTGGATGTTCGGGCACGAGGCCTCCTCGCACACCGTCACCAGGCTCTCCTGCCGCATGAGCGACTTGAGCTGCACGTAGCCGGGGCCGAACGAGCCCTTCTCCACCACCCAGCGGGGGAGGCGACCGCCGTCCACCAGTTGGCGCAACTCGTCCGGGGTCACGTCCACGGGGTCCAGCGCATCAACGGGCCCCTCGCCCACCAGCACTCCGCCGAGGATGACATCCGGAACCGCGCCGCGCGCCCGCGCCTCGGCCACTCGGACCACGAGGGCCTCGTCGGCCGGCGCGTCCACCCGGAAGGCCCGCTGCCGTCCCGTCGCCCCGTGCGCATCGTCCATCACCCCTCGCAGGCTAGCCCAGCCGGAGAGGTCCGGAGGCCCATCGGGTAGCGTCCCCGCCGATGGTCCTCTCCGACCGCACAATCCGCGAGCAGATCGCCGCCGGGCGCCTGGTGATCGACCCCTTCGACGACGCCCTGGTGCAGCCGTCGTCCATCGACCTGCGCGTGTCGCACGAGTTCCGGGTGTTCCACAACAACCGGCAGCCGTACATCGACCCGCGCGAGCCCGAGGCCGACCTCACCGAGCTCGTGCGCGTGAACGACGGCGAGCCGTTCATCCTGCACCCCGGCGAGTTCGTGCTGGGATCGACGCTCGAGCGCGTGGGCATCCCCGACGACCTCGTGGCGCGCCTCGAGGGCAAGTCGAGCCTCGGCCGCCTCGGCCTGCTCATCCACTCGACGGCGGGCTACATCGACCCCGGCTTCGACGGGCAGATCACCCTCGAGTTCTCGAACGTCGCGAGCCTGCCCATCGCGATCCACGCAGGCATGCGCATCGGGCAGATCTCGTTCCTGCAGATGACCACCCCGGTGGACACGCCGTACAGCGGCAAGTACCAGGGTCAGTCCGGTCCCACGTCGAGTCGCTCGCATCGCGACTTCGTGGTCGACAACTAGGCGCACGCCGCCGCGTCGCACCCCGCCCGGCGCGGCAGGTCAGTACCGGCGACGAAGGGTTCGGGTGCTGTAGCGGCGGTCGGCCGCCAGGCCGCCGACGATCGCGGCGAGCAGGGACCCCGCAGCGATCAGCAGCGAGGCCCCGTCGGAGCCCGGCGCGTACTCGGGGTCGTTGGGGCCGCCGAAGGCCGCGATGACGGCAAGGACGATCCAGATGATGGCCCAGAGCAGCCATCCGAACACCCATGCACCCAGGGCGTTCAGCATGCGGTGGTCGAGTGTGCGCACGCCCGAGAGGAAGCCGCCCACCAGGAACGCGGCGATGATCGCCAGGGCGCGCACCCACACGGGGGCCCCCGCTGACGCGGCGAGGCCGATGGTCCCGATCAGGCCACCCCATCCGACCGCCATGGGCTCCAGCGCTATTCCCCCACCCCTCTCCAGATCGCCTGCGTGCTCCCCCATGCTAACGTCGGATCGATCGGTTCCCCGCCCGGGGACCGCTGACCATGAGGTAATCCCATGCCATTCGGCATCGGCCCGCTCGAGCTCATCATCATCCTGGCCATCATCCTGCTGGCCTTCGGCGCAAAGCGCCTCCCGGAGATCGGCAAGAGCCTCGGCAGCGGGATGCGCGAGTTCAAGAAGGGCGTCACGGGCGACAAGAGCGCCGACGAGCAGGTGACGGCCGCCCAGGCGTCCGACCCGGCGCTTCCCCAGAAGACCGACGAGACCACTCCCGCCGGCTCCTAGCGGGCGACCCACCGCCCTCATCCGGGCGGAGTGGATCGTCCCCGTCGAGGGCCCCGTGGTGCGTGGCGGGGGAATCCTCCTGCGCGGAGGCGTCATCGAGGCGCTGGGGCGTGAGCGTGACCTCCCGCCGTGCGACGATGTGCCGGTCACCGACCTGGGTGATGCGGTGCTCATTCCGGGGCTCGTCGACGCCCACTGCCATCTGGAGTGGGGCCTCATGGGCGGCTTGGTGCCCGATGCGCGCTTCGGCGACTGGCTCGGCGCCTTCGTGCACCGAACCGCCGAGGTGACCCCGGCCGACCGCGAGGCGGCCGCGCGCTACGCGGCCCTCGTGGCGCTCCGAAACGGCACGACCACGCTCGCCGACTCCGGCCCCAGCGGATTCGGCGTGCGCGCGGCGAGCGAGGCCGGGCTGAGGGCGATCGTGCACATGGAGGTATTCGGGCGCGATTCCGGGGCGGACGCGCGCGAGAAGGTGGTGCGCCACGGCGAGGCCCTCCTGGCGGCGAGGGATGCCGCTGGTGCGCGGGTCCGCGTAGGCGTGTCGCCGCACTCCCCATACACGGTCGGCCCCGAGCTCTGGGCGGAAGTGCTGGCCGACCCCATCCTCGGCGACGGGTCGGTGGCCGCCCACGTGGCCGAGTCGCCGGACGAGGTGATGCTGCTGGATGACGGCGTCGGGCCGCTCGTGGAGTCAATCCGGTCCCTCGGGCGCGATCCCGCACGATGGCCGGGGGGTGGTCCGGGGGTGGTCTCGCGACTGGAGGCCGCGGGCGCCCTCGCACCGGGCCTCATCGCCGCGCACTGCGTTCAGGTGGATGAGGGCGACGCCGCCATACTGGCCGCGCACGACGTGCGCATGGCCCACTGCCCGCACTCGAACGTGCGCCTCGAGTGCGGGGATGCGCCCATCGAGATGCTCGACGCGCTCGGCGTGACGATCGGGCTCGGCACCGACAGCCCGGCGAGCGCCGGGGCATATGACCTGCGCGACGAGGCGCGATGGGCCGCCGAGGCGGCGGCGCGGCGCGGGAGGCGCCCGGTGGCATCGGACATGCTCGCGATGGCCACCATCGGTTCGGCTCGCGTGCTCGGCATGGATGCCGATGTTGGCTCGCTCGTGCCCGGCAAGCGGGCCGACATCGTGGCGATCCGGCCCTTCGACGGGGCGCCGCTCGAGGCGGACCCATCGCTGGTGGTGCTCGACCCGCGCTCGCGCGTGGTGGCCGCGTGGGTGGACGGCGAGCAGGTGCTCGGACCCGACGGGCCGACCCTCCCCGACTCCCCGGCCATCGTGGCCGACGCCACCAAGGCCCGCGATCGGATCATGTAGCGTCGCGCCGTGCTCTTCGACGGAAAGCATCAGAAGACCCTCACGAAGGTAATCGCGATCGTCGCGATCATCGCCTTCCTCGGCTTCGGCCTGGTGGCCGGTTTCCTGGCCGTCGGCGGCGGCGGGTGCGGTACGACCGATCCCCTCCAGCAGGCCGTGAGTGACGCGCAGGCGAGCGTGCAGCAGGGCCAGGCGGCCGTGGCCAACGCGAAGAAAGCCCTGAAGCAGTCGCCGGGGAACGCCCAGGCGAAGCAGGACGTCGTCAGGGCCCAGAGCGACCTGGGCCAAGCGCAGATCACCCTCGCTCAGGCCCGGTTGGCCATCAACCGCCAGGACCCGGAGGCGCTCAGCAGCGCGCTCGCCGCGGCGACGAGCGCCCCCGGCAACCTCGACGTGATCCTCGGCCTCGTGACTGTCGCCACCACGCAGAACAACCCCGCGGCGGCCCTGCCGGCGCTGCAGGCGTACACATCGCGGAACCCCAAGGACTCACAGGCGTTTGCCTACTGGGGGCAGGTGGCCGAGCAGGCCGGTCAGCGCAACCAGGCGGTGCTCGCTTACCAGCGCTTCCTGCAGCTGGCACCCGACGACCCGCTCGCGCCGGACATCCGCAACCGCCTGGCCGAGCTGTCGAAGCCAGTGACCACCACCGGCTGAACCCCTTCCCCCCGGGCCCGGCCCGGTGCTAGCGTGCCGCCGGGCCGTTAGCTCAGCTGGCAGAGCAGGGGACTCTTAATCCCAAGGTCGCAGGTTCGATCCCTGCACGGCCCACTCGCAGTGCCCCGGGAGAGCCGCCATTGCGCGGCTCTCGTCGCTTGAGGCCTTTTTCCTGCTCGCTGCGGCAATGCGATGCAACGCTCCTCCCCGCTACGAGCGGGTTTCGCCCTCGATCTCACCCCCCATCCGGCTAGGGTGGCGGTCCGCATCACATGGGGTCCGTGTGCACTTGGTCGTCCGTCCCCTGGACGGCCCCGGGCCGAAACCGCGACAGGGAGAAACCCCTGCTGCAGCGCATCGCCATCGCCGTCACCTCGCTCGCCCTCATCGGGGGCGCCATTGCCGGCGGCGCCACGGCGGCGATGCCCCAGGGCATGCCCTCGGCACCGGTGGCCGCGCCGCCGTCGGGGGCTCCGTCAACTCTTTCCGCGCGCCCGGTGGCATCGGGCAGCGGACCCTCGGCCGCCGCGCTGGCAATCCCCGCGGTGCTGCCAAGGCGCACGACCGAGGCATCGGCGTACAGCGCATGGGACGAGGGCAACTTCTGCCCCGGCCTGCCGCAGACCAGGAAGATGGACCTCACCGTGGGGAGCGACCTGGTTCCGTGCGGTGCCCACATCCGCATCTGCCTCGTCAACGGAAAGCGCTGCGTCGTGGCCCGACGCACCGACTGGGGTCCGGGCCTCACCGCGAAGCGCCGGATCGACATGAACCTCGGCGTGGTACGGGCGCTCGGCTACAAGTCGCTCCACCACTGGGGGGCACGCATGGTGCGGTGGGAGCCCGTCGCGAACGCCAGCCGCACGGTGGCCTCCACTCCCGGGCGCTAATCCCAATCATTCAATGGGTATTTAAAAGTCTGAATACTTGACTTCTTTCTGGTCTTTCCCCTAGGGTGCCGCCTCCGTGCCAATGACGGCACGTACGCACGCATCGTCGCGAGGAGAGAACAGGGTGAGCACGATCGGCTGGCGCGACCGCCTCCAGGGCCAGATGGACCCTGAGCTGGCGGAGGAGATCGACGTCTTCGAGAACCAGGTCGAGCTGCGCAAGGACGGCCGCGTGGACGAGCGCGTGTTCGCCGAGACGCGCCTGCGCCGCGGCGTCTACGGGCAGCGCTACGACAACGGCCAGCGCCACGACGGCGTCGAGCACCGCCGCCTGGAGTTCCCGTCGGGCGACCTGACCAAGGGACCCGAGACCCTCTGGGACGCCCCGGGCATGCTGCGCATCAAGGTTCCCTGGGGCGGGCTCACCCCACTGCAGATCGACGTGCTCGCCGAGCTGGCCGAGGAGTACTCGGACCACGTGCTGCACGTGACCACCCGCCAGGACATCCAGCTGCACTACGTGCACATCGAGGACATGCCCACCGTGATGCGGCGCCTCGCCGCGGTGGGCATGACCACCCGCGAAGCCTGCGGCAACGGCGTGCGCAACCTCACGGCCTGCCCGCTCTCGGGCGTGTGCCGCACAGAGGCCTTCGACGTGACCCCGCACTCCGAGGCGCTCTTCCGGTTCCTGCTCGGGCACCCCGACTGCCAGGACTTCGGGCGCAAGTTCAAGATCGCCTTCTCAGGCTGCGCCGATGAGGCCTGCGGCCTGGTGATGATGCACGACCTCGGCGCCATTGCACGCGTGGACGCGGTGGATGGCGAGCCGGTGCAGTCGTTCGACATCTACGTGGGCGGCGGGCTCGGCACC
>Ga0222713_10007040_pt1 | contig 10615 bp, 13 predicted proteins | sample C33_649DmetaG_FD_165061 | JGI IMG/M metagenome (GOLD analysis project Ga0222713, IMG submission 165061) | Estuarine water microbial communities from San Francisco Bay, California, United States - C33_649D | ecosystem: Environmental > Aquatic > Marine > Unclassified | place: USA: California... | reverse complement strand
ATAGAGATCGAGATAGTCAATAACTGCAACACCAGTAATATCATATGAGATATGTTCGCGACCCATGATTGTCAAATTCTTACGACGAACCAGACCCCATGGTGAGAACTTCTTGCGCATGGTTGTATCTTCTTCGGTGCAGAACAGACGATCGATCCGAGAGATTAGATACGCAATGTCGAACAGTTCGCAGTTCCAACCTGTAATAATATCTGGATGATCATCAGTATAGAAACGCAGAAAGGTTTCTAGCAAGTCACGTTCATTGTCACATTTTACATAGAGAAACTTGTTGCCAGCATCCCTCAGGGTCTGAACAATCTCAGAGTTCTTGTCATCAAAATCACCACAACCGAATGTGATAATCTGACGAGTGATGAGATTCTTGACCGTGATTAGAAGAACTTCTTCGATAGGATTGTTTACATCAGGAAATCCATGCTCTGCTGAAGTCTCAATATCGACAGTCTGAATATTAAGTTGAGACATATCCCACTGGATTTCTCCAGGATACTTCTTTGTGATGTATTGGTAACCATAGTTGGTCTGCCCAAAGATTTCAAAGTTGTCTACTTGACCATAGGTCTGGACAAACTGCTTGGCAGCATTGTTGTCTTCAAAGTCAATCGGTTGGAGATCTTCTCCATACAGAGACTTGTATTCTGTTTCTTCACCACCCTTGGATTTTACAAACAGGGTGGGACTGAAGTCATCTCGTTTGGTGAAGCGCACACCGTTATGTACTCCACGGACAAGAACCTTGGAACCATATTGGTGTGCGCATGTATAAAATTTCATGTAAATCCCTCATTATCAAATACTACTATACTATAAAACATAACAAAAGTAAAGGGATTTATCGTAACTTATATCCTATCTTTGCTTCTAGTTCTTCCAGTTTCATGGTTGAAACTTGTGACTTGGGAACAAGATTGTCTACGATATAGACTGCAACATTTCCACTCTCGAAGAATGCAACCTTATAAAGAAAGTCTGGGACTGGAACCTTGTTCTTGCCGATTACTTTTGGTGTAGCAGAGTAATGTGCACCAGTTACAACCCACTTGAAAGGAACAGAACGAACACGTTCTTCTAGATTCTTCCAAGCGACACGATTGACAGAAGGCAATTGCGGTGTCATGTTTGTCATGAAGAAAGTATCTGACATCTCGTTTGGATCATCAGCATTTGCTGCAGGAACCATGTGTCCACGGTCATAACCAGAGTTGGTGTAGTCAGCAGGTGTTGGTGAGTCAGCGATACGCTTATCAGCACGGAAGTCATCAGTGCGTGGAGTTTTCTTCAACCGTTCTTGTGCAATCTCAGTCGAGAAAACATTTGCATTACGGTTGTCATCATACACAATTGCGAAGAATGAGTTGCAGAGAACCTTAGTGTTTGGTACTACGATTTCCTTACCGTTCGGATAGAACTGATCACAGGGAGAAGCGAATGCTGTTCCTGGAATCAGAAATAGCGCGAGAGCAATTAATGGTTTCATATGATAATCTTACTTTCTGGAACAACCAGACCTGAACCGTAGCGAGTATTATACTCGTTTAGCATTCCAGTCTCTGGTTCAAAAACTGTGATAACTGCACCAGAACGCAGAGGAACCATGTCATCTTTCGCGTACGGGCAGAATGGTGCTAGACCTATACCGAATTGATTGTTCTGATTAGGAATCATCATAATCTGCATAGGTTTCTTTAGGATGACAAGACCATCAATTGTCTCATCGATATCAGCGATAATTTCATCACCACTGATTAACTTCACACATCTAATATTGCTCATGTATTCACCTTCATTGTTAATAGTGGGTGAGAATTAATCCCACCCACCAGTCTTAAGTTACTTTGTTTTACCTTCTGCTAAGAATTCGGCAGCCTGTGACGGATACTCATTATCCTCATCACTGATTTCGATTTTCTTTGCTTTCTTTTCTTCTGGAATAAATGCTTCAAGAAAGATCTTCAGCATACCATTAACCAGAGAAGAACTCTTTACTTCAACATTGTCGGCGAGAGTGAATTCACGTTTGAATCCTCGCTCAGCAATTCCCTTGTAAAGATATTCAGTGGATTCAGGCGAGTCACACTTTCCTTGGATGGACAACTTGCCTTCTTGCAATTCAATATCAATCTCCGACTTACCGAAACCAGCAACTGCCAGTTCGATTACGTAGCGATTCTCATCGACTTTCTTGATATTGTATGGGGGATACTTAATTGGCATCATCAGTGTCGATTGATCAGCAATATCTGCTAACCTTTTCATGACGCGATCAGCACCAACAAAATAACGGTCGATGTGCGGTAAACTTGTTGTATCAAATTTCATTTATTTGCTCCTATTAAGCGAGTGTTAAAAAGGTGCCATCCGAAGCATGGCACCTTCTATTTATACTATACTTTTAGAAGAAAGTCAATTATTTTTTAAGTATTTCCCATGTTCCATCATAATTTTCCACAAGAGCAGTGCAACTTTCACACCAGTCACCATCGTTCATGTAAACAATATCATCATATTGTGTAATTTCTGCATGATGAATATGACCGCAGATAACTCCATCGTAACCCTTACGTTTGCAATAGTAAGACATTTCTTTTTCGAACTCACCAATATAATTGGCAGCAAGTTTTGCTTTACGCTTTAAATACTTCGCCAAACTCCAAGGTTGCATCCCAAGCAGTCTTCTTGATGCATTAATAATCTTATTGACATAGAGAAGAGAGTCATATGCAAAGTCTCCCAGATGCATAATGAATCGACCAGTCTTTGTTCGCATTAAATTGTCGAAGAGGTCACCATGCACCACCAAGTAGCGTTTACCATTCACCCCAACATGGACACAACGATGCTCTACTGCAATTTTACCGATTTTAATGTTGGGAAATGACCGAAAGATTTCATCATGATTACCAGTGACATATATTACTTCTGTCTTTTCTGACATCTTGAGTATTTTTCTGACGATTTGATTGTGTATTTTTGGCCAATACCATTTCTTTTTCAGACGCCATATATCCACAATATCTCCAACGAGATACAACTTTTCAGTTCTAATCGTAGATAGGAATTCTAGCAATGCTTCAGAGTTACAATGCTTTGACCCAAGATGTAAGTCTGAAATGAATACCGATTTGTATTTTTTACCAGCATTCATTGTCATACACAGATTTACTTTTTGCGACCAATGTTATATTTCTGAACGAGTTCCCATTCAGTCTTTTCTTTGAACGCAATTACTTTAATCTGATTTAGTGGTGCTTTATCTTCATGAATCTCAGGATTTAGGATAGTGATCAATCCCCAATCCGAAAGAAGATGTGCTACCGTGTTTCTGCGTTGTAAATCATTGTCACTAAAGTCTGCATCTTTACCATCTAAGGCAAAGAGTTCTTTAAAGTGCACGATGAAATATCTGCCCTGCTTGTGTAGAATGTGACATGATTGGTAAAGAATCTTTTCTTTTCTTGATGCAACACCGATACGGGAAAGGGTCTCGCGAACTTTTAAGAAGTCATCAGGATTCTTTAAGTTGACTTCCAAAGGTGCATACCCTGGAAAGTCAATGTCAAAAAAATCTTCACTCATTTTTTACCACCTTTAAACAATTTCTCTTTTATGTATTCTTTTTGTTCTTCAGAGAGAATTGTGAGTGCTTGGCGAGCTTTATCATTGCTATAACCATAATACTCTTTCACCATCTCCACTTCGGCATCGTCTTCGATTTTGATCCATTTGTCAAAACGTTTTCTAGCGCGAATAGTATTTATAAGATACATGTTTTGCATGCTCTTATCGAGATGGGGGCGGCAGTTCATTTCATTTGCAGGGTGGACAGTGTCAATACTGAATGTCAACCCACGATTAATGATCCAAGGATTGTATTGTTTCTCAGACCAATCATCAACAATTAGATTCTTCTTTTCATAGTTTATATCTTTAATGAAGTCGAAGGGAGATATACCCTTCTTCTTTTCTTTGTACTCCTCAGCATCATATTCAACTTTTGGAGCACCCAAACCATCGAGTACTCCGTCCATTATTTCCACTCCATCCCCGCCATAATTTCAGCAAGGCAAGCAACCAGATTGATCTCAGGGTTAGCAGCAAACGCTGCCTTATACTGATAATCTGCAAGCAGCAGAACCAATTGCGAAGGATACTTTACTTCATCAAGAATGGTATCATAGATCTTACGGAAGATAAGATTTGGGTCATTGTCAATGTTATCGACCACCCAGTTACGCATCTTCTTGAAGTCTTTGCTCTTCAATGAGGTAACAAGTTCTTTCATGTTGACTTCTTGGACATTGACGAGGATACCTTCATCAATAGTTCCGGAGACACTGTAACGTTGCAGTTCGTTTAGGACACGGCGATAGTCGGGGAAGTGCTTCTTGAGAACTTCAGCGACAACCTTCTCATCGAATGTAACATTCTCAGTTGCAAGAATGTCAGAAAGACGCTTCATGAAACGACCTGCCATCTTAGGACGATCTGCCTTGGTCAACTTAAATTCGATGACAGCAGTTCGACTGTGAAGAGGAGCGATGATTCGGTTCTTAAAGTTACAAGTGAAGATAAACCGACAGTTGTTTGCGAACTCTTCGATGAATGCACGCAAGGCAGGTTGAGTAGAGTTTGGATTTAGATAGTCTGCCTCATCTAAGATAACTACCTTAGTCTTACCGCCAAAGGAAACCGACGAAGCGAACTCTCGAATCTTAGTGCGGAGAACATCAATACCTGATTCTTCAGAACCGTTGATGATAATATAATCACAACCAAGTTCTTCGCAAATCGCTCGAGCAATCGTAGTCTTACCAACACCTGCTGAACCGCAGAGAAGCATGTTAGGAATTTCACCAGTCGCGACAAACTCGCGAAATGTCTTTAGTTGATCATCGGGGAGAATACAATCATCAAGTTTACGAGGACGATACTTTTCAACCCAAAGGAACTGTTCTTTTGATGCGTTCATTTTTCACTTCTTCCATTATGTTATACTCGGGAGTCCATCCCAAGTTTCTCAATTGTGAATTGTCAGCGTGTGTGACAATTCGTTCACCAGTTACTTCACGAATAGGGACATCACGATATCCAAATTCACGAGCAACATCAACAACAGAGACAGGATTACCCGTCCCAATATCCATCTTACCCTGAATACGGGTATCTGTCAATAGAATTCTTATCGCTGAAACAACATCTTCAACATGAGTCCAGTCACGTTTATGATCAGTAAGATACTCAACTTTGTTATTGAGCATCATATCATAGAACATATCGGGACGGGAGTCAGGTCCATAGACAGTGTGAAAGCGCATTCCTACTGAACATTTTGGAGCAATTTCTTCCATTGCTTTCTTGGTAGTAGCATATGGATTCTGCCACCACTCATAGATTGATGACGAAGAAGCATAAACACATCGAAGATTGAGACGTTCGCATTCCGAAAAGACTTGCATCGATCCTTTAACATTCACGTCCCAATATTCAACAGGGTCCAACCAACTTTTGCGCACACCTGCTAGTGCGGCAAGGTGAAGCACTGCTCCATAATATTCTGAGATTTTAAACTCTCGAATATCGCCTTCGTACGGGATCATATCAAAGGAGTCGGACAGAATGCGTAAAGCATTCCGCCCGATAAAACCTTCCCATCCAGTAATTAATACTTTCATTCCACCCCAGATACAATAATGTCAATGTCATTCAGGCGCAGAAACTTATTAAACTGGCGGACAACTTCTTCTGGGTTACTCAGATCTAAGTCAAAATCCATACTCGTCGAGCGATTAAGATGTTCATCATCGTTGTTATAAGGTACACGCGAACTGAACGAAATTTCTAACTTGTTCATATTAAATCTCCAATTAAACTACTGACGATGGTTCCATTGCCAACCAATACTCAAGGTTCTTGGTTGCATGCTTAAAGTGCATTGCTTTCTTACGACCAAGAGAAACAGCGTAATCATCTGTGATCACCTTCAGATTCTCAACCTTTAGTCGACAATCAAAGTCACCAACATCAGTTGTAGTCAGTTCCTTACGATACGCATTCGCACGTGGATTGCTTGGGTCGCTGACACTCAATGTCACCTTGCCATCCTTAGATACAATGCTCATGGTTGGTGCCGAGAGAACGTTCGCTGCCTTCTGCACCATGCTGATATCAGCAGCAGTCAGGGTGAAGTCGAAGAATGGATCAATCTCGAGAGTCTTGTCCGGAGCAGCAGTAACTACGCTGGGATCAGCATAACCATACTCAAACTCAGACTTACCTTCACGAAGGAACATACCTGTTTCTTCGAAGTCAATCTCAGGGTTTTCCCAGAGACTCAGCAACGCAAGGAAGTTGTTCAAGTCATACACCGCAAACTCACGGTCAAACGTTTCGGCAACTGTTGCACGAGAGAGGATATTCTTACCTGCACTGACAGTGGAAAGAACATTACCCTGACGAACAAGGATGTTGGTATTAATGCTTGCAAAGTTCTTTAGAAGTGCAAGAGTATCGGATGAAATCTTCATAATATATTAGTCTTTCTTCTTGTTAGTTTTCTTACTGGGTTCTGCAGTAAATTCAATTATACTTGGAATAGTGTCGGAAGTCAATAGAGAAGTGGTTCCCATGTTGTATTCATTCCAGTTGAAAGCAGTCGCATATTCTGGTCTGATATTAATAGTATCTGAAAGCGACAACGAGGTCTTCAATTCGTAAGTTTTACTATTGACTTTTTCAAACGAATCGGGTATACTAGTCTGTTGTTCCTTGTCGTGCACATGCATCGCAATGATTGCATAGTGAATAACTTTCAACAAATCCTTGCGCCAGTCTGCAGGTGTTCCCTTGTGACCATAGCGTTGGGCATATTTCAGGATATTTCCTACAGTAAAACCAATACCATGACCACCGTCGATAATAAACTCAGTTGCCTGATATTGATTCTGTGAGTAATGCTCACCATAGGTGGCATCAATATACTGGGTAATCTCCCGAAGGAGATCACCCTCATTATACTTGTATTCAATTGTCATGTGTTCTCCTTAGAATGGAACTTCTTCATTTACAGACTGGAAGTATGCGTCTTCATTTACACCATCATCTGGCACTGCATCACTATCGACTTTCTTATAGAGGTCTAGGAAAGCAGACTTAGTGTCAGCATCGAAGCGATTGACGCAGAGTTCGATTGCTTTAGAACGCGAACCGAACATAGCAAAGGCATTGACGATATGCTCAAGACGACGAGTCGAGATGAGTTCTTCGACACCACCTTCATAGAAGGTCTTACGGATAATATCTGCCCAAGTTACCAACTTGTCAGCAAATTCATCGTCCACCTTATTGACCTTTTCCATCTTGTTGAGGATAATCTGCTTCTCAATCTTCAGCGAAGGATATTCCTGCTCAACAGTGATGGCGAAACGCTCAAGGAACGCATCATCAAGAATCTGGGCAGACATAAACTTACCATCGTCAGAACCACGACCCTTGGTGTTCGCCGTAGCGATAACGTTGAACCCTGCCTTGGGGTAAACTGTCTCACCAGTTTTCTTGTTGAAGTATGGTTTACCTTCAAGAATTGCTTGGAGACACATCATCTTGTTCGAACCACGGTCGATTTCGTCAAGGATAAGGATAGCACCACGCTTCATAGCAGTGAGAACTGGACCTTCACGATAAACAACGTTACCGTCGACGAGGGTGTTACCACCAATCAGATCGTCTTCATCAGTTTCGATAGAGATGTTAACACGCATACATTCACGCTTCAACTTAGCACAGACCTGCTCAATCATGGTGGTCTTACCGTTACCCGACAGACCAGAGATAAACGTTGGGTAGAAGTTGTTCGACTTCACAACCTTCCGAAGATCGTTGTAGAAACCAAAGGGAACATAGGTAGGATCAACGTGCGGAACGAGGTTCTCGATCACTGTCTGCAACTTCGGTTGGATAACCATCTTAGGGGCAGTGACAGGGAGTTGAACGACAGATGACTTAGCACCTACCATCAACGGGGACAGGTCATACGTACCACGCTTAATCATACGATCGCGCTGAAAAATCCAACCAGGATACTTCATCCCAAGAGATTCGGCAGCGGCAACGATATCACGCTTACGGAAAACACCATTGTTGGTGTTATTGTCGGAAAGGAACTCAACCAAAGCATCACGATTCATCATAAACATTTCCTCACATCATCATCATTTAATATATTCAATATACCTTAAAACGGTATAAAAGTCAAGCCTATTATTTAGAAATAATCAACTCGCGCCACTCAACCAGAACGAACGAACCATCAGAGCAGACTTCCCAGTATTCAACGGTTTCATTACGAAGAAGCATGAACCCAGCACCGTTAGGATATTCAGCACGAAGGACGCCATTTTCATCACGCGACCACGAGCAGAGGACGAGAGTTTCAAGTTCAGAGGGGAAGTCAACCATAATAAAATTTTCCTTATCAATCATTATATTTCATTCTACCCCGAAACGAGATAAAAGTCAAGCCCCTATTTTCGTTTCGGAGTAAATAATTTTATGCGACTGCTTGGATCATTTTATTCAACAGAACTCGGTTGGTCTGCTTGGTATTTTGGAACTTCTTAAATGCCCGACGAAGATCTTTCGGGTCGTTGCTGTTGGATTCAAAAACATCTTCACCGATAGTCAACTCGCTACCACCAGGAATCAAAAAGCGATCATCAAATCCAAACGATTTTGTGACATGGAAAAACTTTTGCTTCCATTCATTCTTCCACTTGGTGTCGAAATCTGCAGCGCCACCATACATACGTTTTGCTGCCCACTTAGGATTGTAAGGAGCGATGAAGAAGTTGATAACACGCGAACCAGTTGCCTTCTTGTAGAGTTCTAGAAGAGCAACTTGCAGTTGAGTGCGATAAACTTCATCATTATACTTAACTGTCACCGAAGCATTGGTGCTTGCATCTGTGATATTGATATGGTGCGAACCATAACGGCCGCCGACAGTGATATTGTTATCGCCATCACCATCGGTGAGGAACACAGTATTGAGAACTTCTACACGATTTTTAGCACGGAACTTGTCAGCAATCGAACGAGCAACCATGATTGATTCCTCGAGAGGTGTCGAAGCAAGACCCATGATGTCTGAATTGCGAACGAATATTTCAGCACGACGAGAAGGACGAGCAGAATAGTCATATCCCTTAGCGCACATAAGAAGAGTGCGAACTACTTCATTAAATTTAGCGACTGAACAGGTATCCGAAACAAACTGCAATAGATTGAACGAACTGTCACCAATGTCAAGTTCCTTACCAGATGAAACCGTGTCACTGGCACGATTTGCACGCATGGCATCAGACTTGGAATACTTGTCATTGACAACACCATTGTTGGTGAAACCATATACTTCAAACGGGATACGAACCTTGCGGCAGAACATCATGAGCGTAACCAACTGTTCAATCGTACCACGCATGTTTCCTGCCATGGAACCAGACATGTCTAGGAACAAAAGCATACCATGGTTTTTACCATTAGGAACAACCGTGTTGCGAGCGAACAAGTCTTCGCTGATTTTATGTGCCCAAACACGGTCAACATCAAGACGACCAGTCTTAGAAGTCTGCGCACGAGCAAACTCTGAAGCGCGACGACGCATTTCAAATTCTTGAACCATGGTATTAATATACTTCTGGTTGTTGTTACGGAACTCAGAGAAAACTTCCTGTGCGATTGGGTCGTAATCTACAGTTTGCGTATACCACCTGTCAGAATACACAGTCGGACGCATGTTTTCTAAAACCCAGTCCATGGGGATGACATAATTCTTGGTATCAACCTTACGAAGAATACCATACGCATACTCACGTGACTTTGAGTCAATGAACGTATCTTCCATGTCGCGGAAGTTCTGGTCAGTGATAGAGACAGGGTCTTCGTTGAGGATTGGTGTGTCATTCGAACCAGGAATTTTTACGCCATTGTCGGGAGCAACACCGCCATCTTCATCGGAATCACCTTCTTCAGCGGCATCAGTTTCCTCGTCAGAATTTTCGCCAGCAGGAGCATCGGAAGCATCACCGTCAGCATCTTCATCAGAATCGTCACTACCTGCAGGTTTACCAGCAGTAGGGGCAGATTCTTCTTCAGTTGACTCGTCATCCATGTCGGAACCCCACTGATCACCAGTCTCTGCTGTGTCACCATCCTCATCAAACGCACCCATGTCGCCCATGAAGTTTGACGAATCAAAGTCATGCTCGGGTTCAGATTTAGCAAGTTCATAGAGTTCTACTGCGAGCGCAGCAACATCATCCCATGTTTCCAACGCATCAACACGAGCAAGATACTGATTCTCATCAGCGCTGAACGGAGCATTGAGGAAAGAACCAACCTTATAATGAAGATTGATACGGTCAATCAGACGCAACTTGCTGAGGTCATATCCCTTAACACCGAAGAAGTTATTGTCGAACAGTTCCTGATAACCAGCAAAGAAGTTGCGACGGATACCAGGAAACTTGTCCTTAATCTTGCGCTCGATACGAGCATCTTCAAGAACGTTCAGATAAGACTTGATACCGATGCCGCG
>Ga0222713_10007037_pt1 | contig 10616 bp, 12 predicted proteins | sample C33_649DmetaG_FD_165061 | JGI IMG/M metagenome (GOLD analysis project Ga0222713, IMG submission 165061) | Estuarine water microbial communities from San Francisco Bay, California, United States - C33_649D | ecosystem: Environmental > Aquatic > Marine > Unclassified | place: USA: California... | reverse complement strand
CACGCTACAGCTGCGGCCAGATCTGGCCGCAGCTTCGATGCTTGGAAGGTATCCTCATGTTTTAAATGATGAATTAGCCGTTGATGATGGTGATTTCACTGCCAATCGCGGCCGCCGCGCTCCCGCTTGCGCTGGCCTTGCTTCTTTTTTTCATCGAGCCGGCGCTCTTTGGAGGCGCGCGTGGGGCGGGTGGCGCGGCGTATTTTCGGCGGTGCTGCCGCGGCGCGTATCAGTTCGGCGAGACGGTGGCGTGCATCTTCACGGTTGCGCGCCTGGCTGCGGAAGCGCTGGGCGGCGATCACCAGCACGCCCTCGCCGGACAGGCGCCGGCCGGCCAGCACGGCGAGACGCGTTTTAACCGCGGCGGGCAGGCTGCGGCAATGCGCGACATCGAAGCGCAGCTCGACCGCGGTGGCCACCTTGTTGACGTTCTGGCCGCCCGGGCCCGAAGCGTGGACGAAACGCTCGCTGATTTCGGCTTCGTCGATGGTAATGGTGCGCGTGACTCGCATATTGGAATAAGTATAAAGTAGCGCGCCGGAATCTTCCGCCGCCTGTATCCAGGAGGTTTGCATGTCCCGTTTCGTGTTTGCTGCATTCATTGCCGTGCTCGGCCTGCCCGCAATGGCCCACCACGGCTGGAGCGAATATGACAACAGCCGCGAACTGAAATTGACCGGCACCATCGCCGAATCCGGCTACGAGCATCCGCATGGTCACATCCGGCTGGTGACACCGGGCAAGACGTGGACCGCGGTGCTGGCGCCGCCGTCGCGGATGAACGCGCGCGGCCTGACGCCGGCCGCGCTGAAGTCGGGTGCGACGGTGACGGTCGTCGGTTACGCCAATCGCAACAAACCCGAGGAAATGCGCGCCGAGCGCATCATCGTCGGCGACCGGACCATCGAACTGCGATGATCGACCCCGGCTCGCCGCTCGCCGCGATCGAGCGCCTGCCGCTGGCCGTGGCGATGCGCCACGAGTTGTGGCTCTATCCCGCAGTCGAAATCGTTCACATCCTCGGTTTTGTGATGCTGGTCGGCTCGATCCTCGTGCTCGACCTGCGCTTGCTCGGATTGTCGAACGGCATCCCGGTGCGGGCGCTGGCGCGCCACGTGCTGCCGTGGACCTTCGGTGCACTGCTGCTGATCGTGCCCAGCGGACTGCTGATGTTCATTGCCCATGCCGGCGACCTCGTCGGCAATACTGCGTTCGTGGTGAAGATGTCGCTGCTGTTCTGCGCTGGCATCAATGCCGCGGTGTTTCACACCGGGGTGTTCCGCACCGCGGCGACCTGGGACAGCGGAACAGCGGTGCCGTTTCCCGCGAAATTCCACGCTGTGATTTCGCTCATGATCTGGATCGGCGTGCTTGCCTGCGGACGCCTGTTGGCTTACGTTTAGCATATGGAAAAACGCATCGGTTACATCATCGGCGCCGCAATCTGCGCGGGACTGCTGGGCTTCGGCCTTTATCTCCAGTATGTAGACGGCCAGGATCCCTGTCCGCTGTGCATCTTCCAGCGCGTCGCTTTCATCGCGCTGGGCTCGGTGTTCCTGGTGGCGGCACTGCACGGACCCGGCAGGGTCGGCGCCATCGTCTACGCGGTGCTGGGCCTGCTGGCTGCGGGCATCGGTGCGGCGCTGGCCGGACGCCATGTCTGGCTGCAGAACCTGCCGGCGGACCAGGTGCCGGCGTGCGGCCCCGGGCTGTCATACATGATGGAGCGCTATCCGGTGATGCGCATGCTGGAGAAAGTGCTGACCGGATCCGGTGAATGTGCGGAGGCCGGCTGGAGATTTCTCGGGCTGACGATTGCCGGCTGGTCGCTGATCTGGTTTATCCTGCTCGGCGGCTACGTGGTCTGGCTGGCTGTATACGCCCGCAGGCAACGAACATAACGGAGGAGGTCAGTCGAAATCAGCCGAGCGCAGGCATTTCGACCTAAGCCCGTATATCCGGGGTGAGCTGTCGTTCCAACTGCGTGATCTGGTCTTTGACCAGCAACTTGCGTTTTTTCAGGCGCTGCAGTTGCAGCTGGTCCTGCATCGGGGTCTGCAGCAGGCGGTTGATGACGTCATCAAGATCGCGATGCTCGAGCTTGAGCTCGGTGATGCGAGCTTCAATGGCTTCGATTTCGTTGCGATCCAGCATGCGAGGGAGGGCGACCGGTGACGGGAGAGGCAGTATAGTTCGGTGCACCGCTACCGGCAAGGCAGCGTAATCATAACTAAATGTTTTTAATGGATTATTAATATGTCATTCGAGCTACAAGTCAACGGCAAGGCGCGCACGGTCGATGCCGAAGCCGAAACTCCGCTGTTATATGTGTTGCGCAATGATCTCGGACTGGCGGGCACGCGCTATGGCTGCGGCTTGGGCCAGTGCGGCGCCTGCACGGTGATCATCGACGGCAAGGCGGTGCAGTCCTGCGACCTGCCGGTATCGGCCGCGGTGGGCAAAAACATCACCACCGTCGAAGCGCTGGGCACCGACCAGGCGCTGCATCCGCTGCAGCAAGCCTTCATCGCCGAGCAGGCCGCGCAGTGCGGCTACTGCGCGAGCGGCATCCTGATGTCGGTGAAGGCGCTGCTCGACGTCAATCCCGATCCCGATGACGCGGCGATCCGCGCCGCACTCGACGGCAACCTGTGCCGCTGCGGCACGCACAGCCGCATCCTGCGTGCGATCAAGCGCGCGGCCAAAGAGATGAGAAAGGCATAGCCATGGCACAAGCGAAAGAAGCCGCACCGCGCAAGCTGCCGGGCAGTCTCGAGACCAACCGCAGGCTCGACCGCTGGATCACCATCAACGCCGACGGCACGGTGACCGTGACGCCGGGCAAGGTCGAGATCGGTCAGGGCATCCTCACTGCGCTGGTGCAGATGACCGCCGAAGAACTCGACATCGACGTCTCGCGCATCCGCCTGGTGCCGGCGACCACCGCGGTGAGCCCCAACGAGGGCATCACCTCGGGCAGCCGCTCGATCCAGGAAGGCGGTCTGGCGCTGCGCCATGCCGCGGCCGAGGCACGCGGGCTGCTGCTCGAACGCGCGGCGAAGAAACTCGGCGTGACCCTCGAGCAACTGACGGTGAAGGACGGTGTCGTCAGCGCACGCAGCGGCGGCTCGGTGTCCTACTGGGAACTGGCGACGCCGGATCTGCTGGCGCGCGAAGCCACCTTTGACGTGGTGGCTAAAGGCCATGAAGAACATGAAGTGGTCGGCACATCGCTCGCCCGCGTCGACCTGCCGCCCAAGGTCATGGGCAAGCCGGTCTACGTGCAGGACATGGTGCTGCCGGGCATGCTCCACGGCCGTGTCGCGCGTCCGCCGGGACCGCGTGCACGGCTGAAATCGCTGGATGCCAAGGAAGTCGAAGCCATGCCCGGCGTGGTCGCCGTGGTGCGCGACGGATCCTTCCTCGGCGTCGTTGCCGAGCGCGAGGATCAGGCGATCCGCGCCGCACGGCGTCTCGCGCGCAGCGCGCAATGGACGCAGGGCGCCGACCTGCCCGCCAATGACCCGCGTCACCTGCTGACGCTGAAGGCGGAAACCGAAGTCATCAGCGAAAAGGGCGATCCCGCGACTGCTGGTGCGCGCCAGTTCACTGCCGAATACACCAAGCCGTACATCGCTCATGCCTCGCTGGCGCCGTCGTGCTCGGTGGCGCAATGGGAAGGCGGCAAGGTGCGCGTGTGGACCCACAGCCAGGGAATTTTCCCGCTGCGCGGCGACATGGCGCAGGCGCTGAACATGCCCGAGGCCGACATCGTCATCACCCACGCCGAGGGCGCGGGCTGCTACGGCCACAACGCCGCCGACGACGTGACCATGGACGCGGTGCTGCTCGCGCGCGCGGTGCCGGGCAAGCCGGTGCGCCTGCAGTGGATGCGCGAGGACGAGTTCGGCTGGGAGCCGTTCAGCTCGCCGATGGTGGTGCGCCTCAACGCGTCGCTCGACGACAAGGGCAACATCGTCAACTGGGGCCACGAACTTTGGAGCCACGCGCACAGCACGCGGCCCGGCGGCAAGGGCGGGGTCAACCTGCTCGCGGCCTGGCACCTGGAAAAACCCGTGCCCGCAGCCAAACCCGGCAATCCGCCGTTGCCCGGCGGCGGCAGTCACCGCAACGCGATCCCGCTCTATGACTTTCCCAACCAGAAAGTCACCAACAACCTGATCCGCGAATCGCCGCTGCGTACTTCCGCGCTGCGTGCGCTGGGCGGCTTTGCCAACGCCTTCGCCATCGAGGGTTTCATGGATGAACTGGCGGAAGCGGCGGGCGCTGATCCGGTGGAATACCGTTTGCGCCACCTCAAGGATCCGCGCGCGAAGGCAGTCATCGAAAAAGTCGCGCAGATGGCGAAATGGAAAGCCAACGAGAAGGGCGATGGCGAACGCGGCCGCGGCGTGGCCTTCGCGCGCTACAAGAATCTCGCCGCGTACCTCGCGGTGATTGCCGAAGTCGAAGTCGGCGAAGTCGTTCGCGTCACCAAATTGTGGGGCGCGGTCGACGTCGGCCAGGCGATCAATCCCGACGGCGTGCTGAACCAGATCGAAGGCGGCATGATCCAGAGCGCGAGCATGGCGCTGAAGGAACGCATCGATTTCGACAAGACCGGCGTCACCACGCTGAACTGGGAGGACTATCCGATCCTCAAGTTCGGCGAAGTGCCTGAACTCGAAGTCGCGCTGATCAACCGTCCCGAAGCGCCACCGGTCGGCGCCGGCGAAGGCACCCAGGGTCCGGTTGCCGCGGCGATCGCCAACGCCATCTACAATGCACTGGGCGCGCGGCTGCGCGACATGCCGTTCACCCGCGACCGTATCGTCGCGGCGCTGTCGGCGTGAGGCGGAATCAATATAAATATATGTTTTAATTAACAATTTTAATGTTTTTCCCGGCGCGTTCACGTCGAGCGCACCGGGTACAACCGACCGAGGACACTGAATGAAATCGAAACATCTGCTGGCGCTGGGCGCGCTGCTGCTGCCTGTGCTGCAGTCACCGGCGCTTGCCGCATGGCCCGAGCGGCCGATCCGCCTGATCGTGCCGTTCGCACCGGGCGGCAACGTCGACCTCACCGCGCGCGCGATCGCGCCGGGTATGGGCGAATCGCTGGGCCGTAACCTGATCATCGACAATCGCGCCGGCGCCGGCGGTGCATTGGGCGCGGAGATCGCCGCCAATGCCCAGGCCGACGGTTACACGCTGCTGTTCTCGTCCACCGGCTCGCTGACCATCGCGCCGGCAGTCTCGAACAAGCTGCGCTACGACCCGGTGAAGGATTTCTCCGCGGTGAGCTTGGCCTCGAACGTGCCGGTGATCATGCTGGTGCCGCTGTCCGCGCCGGCAAAGACCGTCAAGGAATTCATCGCCCATGCCAGGGCGCGCGGCGAACTGATCATGGGTTCCTCGGGCAACTTCTCCACCGGCCGCATGGCGGGCGAGCTGTTCCAGGGCATCACCGGCACGAAATTCACACACGTGCCGTACAAAGGCGGCGGCCCCGCGATGCTCGACCTGATCGGCGGCCGCATCGACGTCATGTTCGACCAGATTTCTTCGGCGATCAGCCACGTCAAGGCGGGCAAGGTGCGCGCGCTGGGCGTCAACGCCGTCAACCGCTCGCCGCAACTGACGGAAGTGCCGACGATGAAAGAGGCCGGGGTCTCCGGCGTCGAGGCCGGTACCTTCACCGCGCTGCTGGCGCCGGCGAAAACGCCTGCGGCGGTCATCCGCCGGCTCAATGAGGACATGAACAAGGTCATGCGCACGCCGCAGGTGCAGCAGATTTTCGAGCGCTACAGCGCGGAAATGATCGGCAACACGCCGGCGGCGAGCCAGGCCTACATCAAGGCCGAGATCGAGAAATGGCGCCGCGTGGTCAAGACGGCGAAGATCAAGGGAGACGACGCATGAAAGTACTGGTGATCCACGGCGCGGGACTCAATATGCGCGGCAAGGTCCAGCTCGAAGTGTTCGGGCCGATGACGCTGCCGCAGTATGAAGAACACATCCGCGGTTACGCGAAAGATCTCGGCATCGAGGTCTCGTTCTTCCATTCCAACATCGAAGGCGAGGTCTGCAACCGGCTTTTTGATGCCTTCGACAGCGACATTGCCGGCGTGGTGATCAATCCCGGCGGCTACACCACTGTGTCAGGCCCGCTGCGCGCGGCGATCGCGATGATGAAATTCCCGGTGATCGAAGTGCACCTGTCGAACCCGACTGCGCGTGGCGCGGTGTCGGTGATGCAGCCGGTGTGCAAGGCTTCGGTCTACGGCTTCGGCATCGAGAGCTACAAGTACGCGCTGACGGGTATCAAGACGCTGGTCAAAAAATAACAGCGCGCCTGCGCGCTGCACCGGGGGGCAATCATGAAGTTTGGCGACTTTGCCAAGATCAAGTCCCTGCAGACACCGCAGGGCTTTCGCGACAACCTGCAGCTACTGGGTCTCGCCATGCCCTGCGACGATGCGCTGGAGGCCGCGCCGACATCGCCGCTGGCGCAACCACTCAACATTGACGGTCTTATCATCGGCAACCGCTTTGCCGTGCATCCGATGGAAGGCTGGGACGCCGAAACCGACGGCCGGCCTTCTGACAATACCAAACGCCGCTGGAAAAACTTCGGTCGCTCCGGCGCTAAGCTGATCTGGGGCGGCGAGGCAGTGGCGGTGCGGCCCGACGGCCGCGCCAATCCCAACCAGCTGATGCTCAATGACCAAACGCAGCGCGATGTCGCCGCGATGCGTGAATCGCTGGTTGCCGCGCACCGTACGGCGATGGGCGACGACAAAGGGCTGGTGATCGGCCTGCAACTCACGCACTCCGGGCGCTTCTGCAAGCCCAACGACCACCACAGACAGGAGCCGATGATCCTCTATCGGCATCCCATTCTTGACCGCAAGTTCAAAATCAAGCCCGACCATCCCTTGATGAGCGACGGCGACATCCGCCGCCTGATCAGCGACTACGTGGCGACGGCGAAGCGGGCTGAAGCCATCGGTTTCGATTTCGTCGATCTCAAGGCCTGCCACGGCTACCTCGGCCACGAATTCCTCTCGGCGAAAACGCGCGAGGGCGAATTCGGCGGCTCGCTGGAAAACCGCACGCGGTTCCTGAGGGAAATTGTCGCCGGCGTGCGCGCCGAAGCGCCGCGGCTGAAGCTGGGCCTGCGCCTGTCGGCGATCGACAGCGTGCCGTACCGGCCCGATCCGGCACTTTCAGGTCCGGAAGGGCTGGGCCCGGGCACGCCGGAGGAATTCGCCAATCTGCTGCCGTACCGCTACGGCTTCGGTCTCGATGAAAACGATCCGCTCAAGATTGATTTGACGGAAACCAAGGCGGTGATCGCGCTGGCGCGCGACCTCGGCATCAGGCTCTTCAACATCACGCTGGCAAGCCCGTACTACAACCCGCACCTGACGCGTCCTGCGCTGTATCCGCCGTCCGACGGCTACCATCCGCCGGAAGATCCGCTGATTGGGGTGATGCGCCATCTCAACGTCGTGCGCGAGCTGAAACAGGCTTTTCCCGACGTCGCGCTGGTCGGCAGCGGCTACACCTACCTGCAGGAATTCCTGGCTTACGTCGCGCAGGCGGCGGTGCGCAACGGCTGGACGGACTGCGTCGGCTTGGGTCGCATGGTGCTGGCCTATCCCGAACTGCCGGCGGATGTGCTCGGTGGCAAGGCACTGCAACGCAAGCGCCTGTGCCGCACCTTCAGCGACTGCACTACCGCGCCACGCCACGGCCTGGTATCAGGTTGTTATCCGTTGGATGGGCATTACAAAAAATCGCCGGAGATGGCTAAAGTGACGGCGATCAAAAAGGCGGCGAATATTTCTTGACAGAAGCGCAGCCTACAATCCTACCTGCGCGAGAAGGTCCGACAGTCGGGTTTTATGCCGGGCACTGTTCATGGGGTAGGTCTCGAGCCACTTGCGCATCGAAAAGCCGGAATCCAGCGCGCGGATTTCCTCCGCTTCCCACGCCGCTCCGGATCGATCCCCTCCGGCTATCATTGCTGCTGCAAGATATACGCGCGTCTCGATATCTGCTGGATTTCGCGCCAACGCTTCGCGCAGGTTAAGCAGCGACTGCTCGATATCATTCTCGAATAGGTAGGCTCGGCCAAGGATCTGAAAGTAAAGATAGCCGCCGTCGGGGTTCAAACGCATCGCTGTTCGCAATAATGGAATCGCCCTGGCCGGATCTCCGGTATAGGTGTAGATGCCACCCATCAGTGCGTAAGCGTCTGCGTAAGAAGGGTCCAGGTCCAACGCTTTGCGCAGGGAGCCGAGCGCCTTTTCGTAGCGACGGTCCTGCAGTTGAACGAAGCCGAGCGCCCAATGGATTTCCCGAATGTCAGGATTGATCAATCGTGCGGATTCGGCAAGTTCGAAGGCCCGCATAAGAGCGGGTGTTGAATCGACAGTCGGCCGCAGTCGGAACTCTATTGCGTACGTCATGGCGAGGCTCGCGTAGGCGCGTGCGAATTTTGCGTCCAGTTCAAGGGCCCTGCGAAAGTGAGAACGGGCCTGTTCGTTGTCTTCGCTCCGCCGGGCGAGAAACAGCGCTTGTCCGCGCAGAAAATAATCGTACGCTTCGAGGCTGTGCGTATGACGGATTGCGACCCTTTGCCGTTCGGCGTTGCTCACCTTGCCGGGCAAATGTTCAATCACCTTGCGCGTGATCTCGTTCTGGACGCCGAACAGGTCGCGGAACGGCCCCTCGAAACGTTCAGACCAGAGTTGTTCGTTGGTCCGGGCGTCTATCAGGCGGACATTCACCCGCAACAACTCGGATTCGTGCTGGACGCTGCCGGCGATCAGATAGCGCACGCTCGGGGTAAGTTGCGCGCTTTTTCCGGTTTGAGCGGAGGCGATCAACCGCAACCCGGAGAGACGCGACAGCTCCGTCATCAGGTCGTTGCTGATGCCACGTGCCAGATAAGATTGCTCTGCCACGGCGCCCAATGCTTCGAACGGCAGCACCGTTACAGTGACCAATCCCGTTTTTGGCGTGTCCCAATCGACCGAATTGTCCTGCCCGACTGCCGTCTTCGGTTCGGGTTCCGGTGACAATAGGTAGAAAGAGGCGGCCACGACCAGCAGGGCAAGCGCGGTGCCGACTGCCGGCCAGAGTCTTCGAAAGTAAGACACTGTTTTTGCGGAAGGTCCCAGAGGTAAAACTTCCTGTGGCCCCGACTGCGGATCCGCAACGGCCTCAAGCGACCTCGCTGGAGCGATCAGACGATAACCACGCTTTGAGATAGTCTCGATATAAACGGGGGAGCGGGGGTTGTCGCCAAGCGCCTTTCTCAACTTGATGATGCTCTGGGTGAGCGCCTCGTCTCCGACGACCACGCCGGGCCAGACCGCCGACAGCAGGTCTTCGCGGGTGGCGACCCCGCCCTGACGCTCGGCCAGAAAAATCAGTACAGCCATTGTCTTCGGTTCGATGCGGACGATTTCCTGCGCTCTCCCGAGTTCGTTGGTCGCGGGATCGGCCCACCAATCGCCGATCTGGATTCGGATATGTGGTGCTGCTTCTTTCCCAGTGGGGGTTCGGTCAAGCACGGCCGTGATCCCGAAGAGAACGCATAACCAATTGAATTTTAAGCACAATTATTTCCGTAGGAAAACCATAGCTGTTTCGTCGGGACTCTGGAGGCATCGGGAGGGAAGTATCGCGTTGCAGGCTCAGCCAACCGCTCGGCGAATGTTACGGGCTTGGCTGGAGGCCGGCAAACATCTTAATTCAGGGGAGTATCGCCATGAGGAAATTAGCTGTTGGTTTGGTTGGGCTTGTGATGTCGAGTTTTTATGTGCTCCAGGCAACAGCCTCAGAGGCGCAGAAATTTTTCGTCAAACCGGTCGTCGAGAAAAAAATCCCACAGCTGCCTGCTGGTTCCTTGTACTGGCAAATTGATAATTTCCCCACACTCGAACAGGCTCAAGCCGCTGCGGGTCCGACATCACTCGCCGCCGCGGTTGCAGGCAAAGTCTGGCTGTTCACCCTCGGTTCCCAGGGCGTCGCGACGGCAGGTGGCAGTAAAGTCGCGGAGATCGGGCCCGTGCCGCCGATTACCGCGCCGGAGTATCTCCTGCGCATCAACATCGCCGGTGGCCCGCCTGGATCGCGGACCTCCGTGCATAGCCATCCTGGTTCCGAAGCGTTCTATGTGCTGGCCGGTCAATTGGGTCAGAAAACGCGCGTCGGAGTCACCTATATTGATGCAGGCCAGACCATGAACGGACATCACGCCGATACGCCGATGGAAGTTTTCAGCAGCGGTACGACTGATCTTGTCCAACTGGTCATGTTTGTGGTGGATGCGACCAGACCGTTTTCTTCTCCAGCCAGGCTGCCCTGAGCGCCGTGACGCAGAAATGTATTCATTGAACTTGACGTTTCATATTGATACCCGAGAGGAATGATCGATGAGATCCGTATTCGTAGTATTGTTGTTCGCGGGATGCGCCGCTAATCCGACGCTGGTCCCGATTCCTGCGAACCTTGTGCCGGCCGGCGAACGGGAAGTTCACCGTTTCGCTGCACGCGGCATGCAGACTTACCAATGCAAAGCCAATGCTGTTTGCGGT
>Ga0222713_10007034_pt1 | contig 10619 bp, 14 predicted proteins | sample C33_649DmetaG_FD_165061 | JGI IMG/M metagenome (GOLD analysis project Ga0222713, IMG submission 165061) | Estuarine water microbial communities from San Francisco Bay, California, United States - C33_649D | ecosystem: Environmental > Aquatic > Marine > Unclassified | place: USA: California... | reverse complement strand
ACTTTCTACTTAGTGAGGAATTTTTATGATTAACAACGCAGCAGGGACAAACGAGCTTATGGCTGCCGGTATTACCGTAGCTAAGGGCACTCAAGAAAAGGTTAAGGGCGGTGGTGTGTTTACCCTCAAATGCTTTGATAAAGACGGCAATCTGAAGTGGGAATCTGTATCTCCTAATCTGGTTGTAAACGTGGGTTTGCAGGATATGAACACAAAATACTTTAGCGGCTCTGCTTATACCGCTGCTTGGTATATCGGTCTTTATGGCGCTGCGTCAAGTAATACGCCTGCTGCTGCGGATACTATGTCTTCACATGCAGGCTGGACAGAGGTAGTTGATTATTCGCAAGCTACCCGCGTAGCCGCTACGTTCGGCACGGCTACCACGGCAGACCCCTCGGTTATAAGCAACACAGCGTCACCAGCCACCTTTACGATTAACGCTACAACAACTGTAGGTGGTGCATTTTTAACCACAGGTAGCGCAAAAAACGGTACAGCAGGCACTTTGTTCTCAGCCTCTGACTTTGCTGCTCCGGGAGACCGTGCTGTAGTTAGTGCAGACACGCTGACCGTGACCTACCAATTCAGTCTTGATGCAGCTTAATAGGTGATATATGGCTACTAAATTTATAAAAGGGCAGCAAGTAAAGCTCTCAGCGGTTGTACCACAAGGCCCGGTTCAGGCGTTACGTATGGATGAAGACGGTAACTTTTTCTACCTTCTTGACTGGGTTGATGCTAATGGTAATAGCCAGAGTCGCTGGTTTATTGAAAGCGATCTAGAGGCGGTTTAACCGCCTCTGTTAGTTCATGCCTGTTACCGTAGCACTTGAGGGGCTATTAGGCTTTGGCACGTTTGCTGGAGGCCCCTTTGCGGTATCCTCTGGTAACTTATATTTCTCGGTTATTGCAGAGACGGCGACAGCCTCGGATACAGTTAGTGCATCAAGAATTCTACCAACAAGCGTAACGGAAGCCGCTACAGCCGCTGATTTAGTATCTTCTGGCGTTTCTTTCAGTTCATCCTTGGCAGAAACGGCTACCGCCTCGGATGCTGTTTCCTCGATAACGACATTTGGCTCATCCGTAGCGGAAACAGCCACTGGGTCTGACTCTGTTTCTACTATAGTAGTGTTTCTTTCTTCTGTAGCGGAGACAGCCACAGCCTCGGATTCCATAAGCGCCCTCAGAAAGCTACCCACAAACGTGGCGGAAACGGCAACAGGATCGGACTTAAATACTGCTGGCGTCTCTTTTAGCTCGTCTGTGGCGGAGACGGCTACTGGGTCTGACGCTGTTTCTTCTATACTTTCGTTTAATTCGGCGGTCGCGGAAACAGCCACAGCCTCAGATGTTGTTTCGTCAATAACGACGTTTGGCTCATTGGTGGCGGAAACGGCTACAGGCTCAGACTCCGCAAGCGCCACATTAAATCTACCTGTTAGTGTGTCAGAAACAGTCACAGTATCGGATTTAGATGCCGCTGCCGCCGCGTTTATGGCTAACATACAGGAGCTGGTTACCGCTACTGATGCAATTTCAAGCAGGTTTTTATGGGAAATAATAGACACCTCAGACACGGTTAACTGGGAAGTTATAGCCGCCAACAGTAGCGGTACGTGGACAAATGTAAATTCTTTAGGCGCGGTTAACTGGCAAACGATTGTTGTTAACAGTAGTGGTACGTGGCAAAATGTGGATTCTTCAGACGCTACCCAATGGACACCCGTTGTAACGGCATAGGAGTAGGTTATGGCACTTGCTGTAAAAGACAGGGTTAGAGAAACAAGTACCACTGCGGGTACAGGTACACTCACGCTCGCGGGTGCGGTAACTGGATTTCAAGCCTTTTCGGTCATTGGGAACGCCAATACCACCTATTATGGCATTGTTGACGCCACCACGGGAGACTGGGAAGTTGGCATAGGTACGTACACTTTATCGGGTACAACCCTGTCTCGGACTACGGTTTTGTCTTCTTCCAACGCCAGTTCACTGGTTAACTTTGCCGCAAACAGCAAAGATGTGTTTGTAACCTACCCATCCTCCAAGAGCGTATACCTAGATGCCTCGGGTAATGTTATAGGTTTAGGCACCCCAGCGGCATTTGTTGCGACTAACGTAACAGGGCTTCCGCTGACCACGGGGGTTACCGGGGTACTGCCGATTGCCAATGGCGGCACTAATTCAACGGACACGGCAACCGCTGGCGGAGTAGGGTATGGCACAGGCACAGCACATGCTTATACGGCTGCTGGTACGCTCGGGCAGGCTTTAATCTCTGCGGGCGCGGGTGCGCCGACATGGGGCGTTGCGGGAGCCACGGTTACTACAACATCAACAAACGCCAGTTTCTACCCTGTTTTTAACGCTTCTACAAGCGGATCGCTGACAACAGCGAATGTTAATGCCAGCTTAACCTACAACCCATCGTTAGGGACATTAACAACACCGCAGATAGCGGCTTCAAACGGGCTAGTCCTAAACAACAGTACGGTATCTACTTCTTTTACAATCCCCGCAGGGTATAACGCTACAGCAACCGGGCCAATGACTATATCGGGCGGTGTGGTGGTTACTATACCTAGCGGCAGCCGATGGATGGTACTTTGATATGAGTTCGACTATAAATGCAACTACGGTAGGTGTGGGCGGTATAGTAGCAACTGCCGATAACTCGGGCATATTGGTTTTACAGACAGCGAGTACAGACGCTGTGACTATAAGTGCAGCTCAGGGCGTCACGTTAGCAGGTACGCTGGGGGTTACAGGAATCACAACTGTCGCAGCAGGCTCGGCTGCACTTCCTTCGATTATCTCCACCACAGGCACAGCCGATACAGGCGTATTTTTCCCTGCTGCTGATACGATTGCATTTTCTACGGCTGGTACTGAGAGGATGCGTATTGCCTCCACTGGAGCCGTGTCAGTTGTTGGTACGTTTACAACAGGCAATTCTGCCCCAGCAGTTACTTCTTATACAAGCGGCTCTGGAACATATACCGTACCAACTGGTGCTAAATATTTAATTGTCGAATTGGTCGGCGGCGGTGGTGGCGGTTCAGGCAGCGGTAACCTCGGTGGCCCTTACGGCGGAGATGGAACGGTTGGAGGGAGTACAACCTTTAGCACATCTACGGGCCTTGGCGGTCAACCCGGCTCTGCCGCAGGTGGTGGTTCAGTGTCTGGCGCTGGCGGCGGATATACGGTTGGCGGCACGTCTGGAGTTGGTATATCAGGCGGCAGAGGGTGGGGGCCAACACTTTTGCTTTCCTCATCTACTAATGGTTGTGCAGGCGGTTCAACTCCGTTTGGGTGCGCTGGTGGATTAGGGTCTTCAACAACAGCAAATACCTTTACAGGAACGGTTAATACTGGCGGCGGCGGAATAGGCGGGTTGGCTGACACAAACCAATACCAAGGCACAGGCGGCGGAGGAGGAGGTTATGTGAAAGCGGTGTATGCGTCTCCTTCCGCAACATACTCTTACGCTGTAGGTGCTGGTGGTGCTGGTGGCGCAAAAGCTACGGGTTGCCGTTATGGTGAAACAGGCAGCGCAGGACTGATTGTTATTACTGCTTACTACGATTAATTAAGGAATGACCATGAAACGATATGCAATTATCAAAGACGGTGTAGTTTTAAATATAATTGAGTATGTAGAACAGCCAGTAGGAACACCGCCCGGTTTTGAAGAAGGCGTAGTGGCAGTCCAAGAAGATTTGGCGGCTCCGGGTTGGCTTTATGCAGAAGGCTTTTTTACAAATCCCATTCCTCCCGTGCCGTCTGTTACACCCGCAGCAACTTAACTGGAGACAGAATAATGTCAGGCGTAGTCATAGCTGGCGATACCAGCGGCTCAATAACCCTACAAGCTCCGGCTGTTTCGGGGTCTAGTGTCCTTACACTGCCTGTTGCTACTGACACGCTGGTGGGCAAGGCTACGACAGATACGTTGACGAATAAAAGCATTGCAGTTACCCAGCTAACCGGAACACTACCCGTGGCTAACGGGGGTACAGGTCTAACAACAGTACCCCACACAGTGCAAGTATTTACGTCAGGCTCAGGGACGTATACGTTACCAGCTAATTGTAAGGCGATTAAAGTCACGATGGTTGGTGGTGGTGGCGGCGGCGGCGGTGGGGGCTTATCATCAAGTGCAGGAGCAACTGGAGGAACTTCAACGTTTGGAACTTCCTTTTTAACAGCTTTTGGGGGTACTTCATCTGGCTCACCTCCGGCGGGTAGTGGGTCTTCTGTGCCAACAGGTGGAGATGTTAATCTTCCCGGTTCTGCTGGGGTACAAGGCGCTGATTTTAGAGGCGCGTCACAATTTTGCCCAAGTGGCACTGGTGGTTCTTCGATATTAGGTGGATCCGGTGTTGGAGGGTACGTGGCGGCGGGTTCTCCCGGTTATGCTGGTACTGGTAGTGGTGGAGGAGGAGGGGGTATATCGGCAGCACAATTTACAGGTGGAGGCGGTGCGGCTGGTGGTGCCTTATATAAGTTAATTTCCTCGCCTTCGGCGACATATTCTTATGCTGTCGGGGCTGGAGGCGCAGGAGGAGCTGCTGGAACTTCTGGATATGCCGGTGGTGCTGGTGGCTCAGGCACAATAATTGTAGAGGAGTTTTATGTCTAATCTAATACATCACGTTATCTTAAAAGACAATGTTGTAGTTAATATTATTGAATACGAAACCTTGCAAACCGGATGCCCAGAAGGTTTAGAAGACGTGATTGCACTAGCTTCGGATGAGGGTCAAATAGGCTGGATTTACAATAACGGCGTTTTTACAGACCCTAACCCACCTATAGTAAGAGAACCACTACCTGAACTGACACCACTGCAAAAACTAACTTCTGCTGGACTAACGGTGGATGAACTTAAAGAACTACTGGGAATAGCATAATGGACATCAATTTAAGCCTAATATTCAACATATTCATCACCCTCGTCCTAATGCCGTTTGGCTGGTTTTTGCGCTCACTTGCGGGTGAACTAAAGGACGTAACAAGGCTGGTCTACGAGACGCGGGAGCGATATGTCAGCAAGGACGACCTCAAGCACGACATGGATCGCTTAATTGAGATGATGATACGGCTGGAAGACAAAATAGACAGGATAAGCAAATGAAACTACTAACCCTATTACTCGCACTAATTACTTGTAGCTTGTCGGCGGAGCCAGTATTACAGATATGCCACAACGAATATGCCCTGTGTGCGGCCTCTAGTACCGAGAAAACAGGCGGTAAGGTGTCGGTAGACGGCGTTTTGTTTGACCAAGGCGTGTCGGTATGCCCAGTATTGTCGGGCAATAGTATCGCAGATATGAACCTCACGGGCGGCACTTGCGATGCCCCAGAAGGTCAAGTGTGGTCAACGTTCTCTGCGGCTACTGAGTTCCCACAACTGCCAGACTGGAAGGTAAAACCTGCTGTACACCGCACCTTTACCACGACAGCAAAGCCCGGCGGCGGTATGAGCAACATGTGGTCGTATCCGTGTATAGTTCGTAAAGAGCCGGTAAACGGTGTAAAACTGGCTGATTGCTATGGCCCGTTGAACGAGTCTCCTTGGACTAGCGGTGTGGTTCCCGTGGGGTCTGAGGTAATAACGGATGCGCCTAAAGGTGTGCCTAATCCAGTTGGCGGGAATCTCCCGGTAAACGAATGATGGATGATAAGCAGTTGTCGGCTAGGGTAACGCTGGTAGCTTGCTACACGCTCTCGGTAATTTTGTTGTCGATGGTTTTTGTGTTTTTAATGGGGTTTTTTACTGAAGGCATTGACAACAATCAACTTTTTGCAATAGTCGGCCCAGCCTTTCAGACCATCGTCGGCGGGTTTATTGGGCTGATAACCGGCATAAAAATTGGGCTAAACAAATAAGGATTAAACGAGGGTAAGAAAATGGCTTCAACGTATACTGATAACTTAAAAATAGAGCTCATTACTTCTGGTGAAGAAGCCGGTACATGGGGCACTATTACTAACACAAACTTTGGAGATGCCTCTGCGGGGGACACTTCCGGGTTTGAAGAAGCCATTGTGGGGCGGGGTAATCCTCAATTTACAGCAGATTCTAACCTTACAATAACGTTAACAAACACACCATCCACCCAGATTGCAAGGTGTATTTTCTTATATGTGGACTCCACGTTATCTTTAACAGCTACGCGGGACTTGATTGTCCCTACAATAAAGAAGACGTACATCGTCCAGAATGCTACAACAGGCAGTCAGAGTGTCCGGGTAAAAACCACTGCTGGCACGGGTATAACCATCCCCAGCGGCAAGAAAATGTTGTTGTATGTGGACGGCACAAACGTTGTTGAGCAAGTTGATTACATTGGAGCATTAGTATTAGGCGCGGCCCTCCCGGTTGCTTCTGGTGGTACAGGAGTAACAAGCTCTACAGGATCTGGCAGTAACGTGCTGTCTACATCTCCTGCTTTGACAACGCCTAATCTGGGCACTCCTTCCGCAGGGACGTTAACCAACTGTACCGGCTACCCAGCCGCAAACATTTCTGGGCTAGGAACAGGAGTAGCTACATTTTTGGCAACCCCAAGCAGCGCTAATTTAGCTGCTGCGGTTACAGGTGAAACAGGTACTGGGGCACTGGTTTTTGGCACATCCCCAACATTAGCTACCCCCGTCATAAGTTCAATTGTTAACACAGGGACGTTGACGCTCCCTACTTCGACGGATACTTTGGTGGGCAGGGCTACGACCGATACTTTGACTAACAAGACGTTAACAAGCCCAACCTTGACTGCGCCAGTTTTAGGTACCCCATCGTCAGGGACTTTAACTAACTGTAATGGAACAGCAGCAGGGTTAACTGCTGGAAATGTTACTACTAACGCCAATCTCACGGGTGGGGTCACGTCCGTGGGTAATGCCGCAACCGTCGTTACTAACGCCAACTTAACCGGAGGAGTAACTTCGGTAGGCAACGCTGCGACAGTTGTTACCAATGCTAACCTAACCGGCCCAATTACAAGCACAGGTAATGCAACAGCAGTTGCAGCTCAGACAGGGACTGGTTCTACCTTCGTTATGCAGGCGAGTCCTGCACTAACCACGCCTAATCTTGGCACTCCTTCCGCAGGGACGTTAACTAACTGTAGTGGAACAGCAGCGAGTTTAACTGCTGGCAGTGCTAACGCACTTAATAACAACAGTGCTTTAAACACCCCATCGTCAGGTAATCTATCCAACTGCTCAAGCTTACCTATAGATGGCGGTACTACAGGTGCGTTACCTACGAATAGAGGTGGTACGGGTGTCACAGCAGCTTCTACGGGGACTGGGGGCGTAGTTCTTTCAGCTTCACCTCAATTAACTGGTGTAGTTACTGTTGGAGGCACTTCTGTTGTTGGTTTGGAAGTAGGCGACACCACCAGCGGCGTGGCTACGGCGACTGCTTATATAGATTTTCACACTGGAGCTAATATTGATTATGATGCGCGTATAGTAGCTACTGGGGGAACCGGCTCTCTTGGTGGTGCTGATTTTGACGTAGAGTGCGATACTTTTGATATTACTGGGGCGTTGTCTAAGGGCTCAGGTTCTTTTAAAATTTCTCATCCCCTACCAGAAAAGACGGACACTCACTATTTAGTGCATTCGTTTATAGAAGGCCCAAAGGCTGATTTGATTTACAGCGGCATGATTCGTCTTGTTAGTGGTTACGCCCACATAAACATAGATGCAGTTTCTGGAATGACTACCGGAACATTTGAGGTTTTATGCAGGGATGTTCGAAGAAGTACCACAAACGAGTCTGGTTTTGCAAAAATAAGAAGTGAATTCTATGGAAGCAGTTTGCACATATATGCGGAAAGTCAAGACTGTGAGGATGAAATCTTTTGGCAGGTTATAGGTGAAAGAAAAGACCCTCATATGTATGAGACATCTTGGACGGACGACGAAGGGCATGTAATGGTCGAACCTAAAAAAGCTATAAAGTAACGTGGAGGTTAGTTATGGTACTCGATTCATTATTAAAACTTGGCACTAAGCTGGTTGACAAGCTAATCCCAGACCCGCAAGCAAAAGCGGCTGCACAATTGGAGTTGGCTAAACTTGCCCAAACCGGCGAATTAGCTTCTATGGCAAACGAGACTGAGCTGTTTAAACTTGAGCAGAGCAGCCTGACTGACCGCCATAAGGCCGACATGAGTAGTGATAGTGCCTTGTCCAAGAACATACGCCCCGCAACATTGGTGTTTATACTGGCTGTTTACACCATATTTGGCTTGATGAGTGCGTTTGAGATTGAGGTAAATCCAAACTATGTAGAGCTTTTGGGGCAGTGGGGTATGCTTATAATGAGTTTTTATTTTGGGGGCAGAACCCTCGAGAAAATCGTGGATATGAGGTCAAAATGAACCTAAGCCAAAACTTCAATCTTGACGAGTTATGCCGTAGCCAGATAGCGATAGATTGTGGTATTGATAATACACCAGACTCGGATGCGGTTGTAGAGAACCTGAAGTTGCTGTGTGAGAAGGTCTTGCAACCCATCCGAGACCATTACGGTAGACCAGTTAAGGTTAGCAGTGGGTATAGAAGCGAAGAGATAAATACCCTTGCGCGGGGTTCCCGCGTGTCTGACCACATCTTAGGCTCTGCCGCTGACATAGAAATACCCGGCGTACCCAACGCAGAACTAGCACAGTGGGTGCTTGATAACCTAGACTATACACAGGTTATCCTAGAGTTCTATACGCCCGGAGTGCCAGATAGTGGGTGGGTGCATGTATCCTATAAATCTGATAATCTAAAGAAAGAAGCACTGACTGCGACAAGAGTAGCCGGTAAAATAACCTATACCAAAGGGCTAGTCGCATAATGGCATTTATCAAGGTACAGCTTAAACCCGGAGTAAACAGAGACCAGACCAACTACAGCGGTGAAGGTGGTTGGTGGGCTTCGGACAAAATTCGGTTTTTTTCAGGGTATCCGCAGAAACTGGGCGGGTGGCTGAAGCTCATACCCGGCGCTACCGTAGGTACAAGCAGCTACATTTTAGGTACGTGCCGTCAGATGTGGAGCTGGGTTACTACCTTTTCTGATAACTTCATGGCTCTTGGAACAAACGAGAAAGTCTACATAGAAGTTGGTACCAATATATTTGACATAACCCCACTTAGAAGCACCACGGCTGCTGGGGATGTAACCTTTGCAGCTACTAACGGGTCGTCAACTATAACGGTTTCAGACACGGCTTTTGGTAGTACGGCTGGTGATTACGTCACTTTCTCTGGTGCTGTTACGCTTGGCGGGAACATAACGGCTGCGGTGCTAAACCAGAACTACGAGATAGCCACAGTAGTTAATGTAAATTCTTACACCATTGAGGCTAAAGACACTGCTGGCGTGGCTGTATTAGCTACCGCCGCTGACGCGTCTAGGCTTGTATTCACGGTAAATACAACTACTGACTTTATTACGTTTTCTTCGTTTACCCCAACTAACAACAATACTTTGTATGTATATGCTACAACAACGCTCCCAGTCCCACTTCTTGCAAACACAAGATATTTTATTATAAATTCAGCTGGCCTGACTTGTCAGTTATCAACTACTCTTGCCGGGCCAGCTATAAATCTTACCAGCACTGGGACAGGCACTATTTCAGCTCAAGGCGGTGATGTTATAGGTTACTACGAAATTGCCACCGGTTACTCCGGCGGAACAGCTGGATACGGCTTTGGTGCAAGCCCTTGGGGTACTGGCGGCTGGGGTTCAGGTGCAGCTGTGCCAATTTATTTCCCTCAGCGTGATTGGTGGTTTGATAACTTCGATAACGACTTGGTAATGAATATACGCGAAGGGGCTCCGTATTACTGGGAGCGTGGTGGTACACCCAACCCAGCTACCGCCCTAGCAACGCGGGCTATTACCCTACAACTCTATGCCGACAATGAAGGCTACGACGGGGACGACGTGCCTATTAAAGTGGGGCAGCTTTTAATATCCCAGAACGATAAGCATCTTCTTGCCTTGGGCGCGGTGCCTTATGGCTCTACCGACCCGGACGACTATGACCCTCTTTTAATCCGTTGGGCAGACCAAGATAACCCCGGGCAGTGGGAACCCCTAACAACTAATTCTGCGGGTGATTTACGTGTTTCTCGTGGTTCATTCATTGTTACTGGGTTGGCTTCTAGGCAGGAAATTCTGGTTTGGACGGATTCTTCCCTATACGCACTCACGTTCTTAGGCACAACAGATGTGTTTGGGTTGCAGGAATACGCGGATAATACCTCTATAATAAGCCCACGCGCCAAGACCGTTGCTAATAACGTGGTGTACTGGATGGGTATAGATAAGTTCTATGCCTATGCGGGTCGGCTGGAAACGCTGCCTTGTACTATACGTAACTACGTCTACAACGACCTAAACTACAACCAAGTTGACCAAATAATCAGCGGCACTAACGAAGGTTTTAATGAGGTATGGTGGTTCTACCCAAGCTCTACCAGCAACACCAATGACCGCTACGTGATATACAACCACTTAGAGAAGATATGGATGTATGGCACGATGGAGCGTACTGCGTGGATAGATTCAAGTTTACAACCCCACCCGCAGGCT
>Ga0222713_10007032_pt1 | contig 10621 bp, 15 predicted proteins | sample C33_649DmetaG_FD_165061 | JGI IMG/M metagenome (GOLD analysis project Ga0222713, IMG submission 165061) | Estuarine water microbial communities from San Francisco Bay, California, United States - C33_649D | ecosystem: Environmental > Aquatic > Marine > Unclassified | place: USA: California... | reverse complement strand
GAGAGAATGAAACGAATCAAACGAGGTGTCGAAAGGCGTAAATTATTGAATCGTCTCGCAGCCGGTGAGAATCCTTACACAGTCTTGTCGAATGCAAAAAAATTAAGTAATCGTCGCGCAGGTGGGTTCGCATAAAAAAATATCCAATCATTACAAATGACATTGGCATTATGGGACGAATCTGTTCGAATGGCTAAGATCAAGATGGGTATGAATCCACAGTCATTTGTTAAGATCCAAGGTGACCTTCTCAAAGAGGCTCAGGCCGTATATCATATACTACTCCTAAATAATAAAAGTCTCAAAGTAAAGTAAGAATGCCAGTAAACGCGTCCGATTATCTTACTCAACCAATGCATAAACTCGTCACGAAAACCACGAGTGATAAAAAGACACGTGTGGTTGTGATGAAGAGCTTTACGGATAGTATTATTCGTCATCGCTGAGAATAATCTGAAATCCTTTTAATCTTTGAATATCAGAAACCATGAGTTGATACAATTTCCATGTACACCCAAATTTCTTATTCAAAAAGTACACGCTATTGAGTTCTACGATAGCAGAACCTGTACTTCTTGAATGAAGGCCATCTTCGGCCATAGAACGAATATCCTTCTTTTCTTGGTCATAAATCACTGGCTTGATTTTACCTTCGTAATCTGTGTCAACCTTGACTCTAAATTTTGGTTCGCGTCCAGGTGTCTCTTTGATGTTAGAATTAAAAAGGGGTACGAGTTCTTCTTTAGTCATCGTCTTACCAAAAATAATTTCACTTTGGTTGGCGACACTTTCAATGATTTTGTTTTCAATTTCTCTAAGAACATCATAACACTTATTAATAATATTTCCATGTTCATCGAAACCTTTCATTGAAAAATCAATATTCCATTTCTTATTCCCAATTTCGGGAGTAAACCCAGAAATACCAAATGGCATATACATCTTTGGTATTTGGAACCTAATAGGACCATCATCTTTCATAGACAAGACGATCTTTCGGTTGTTATAATCAGCAATTTTGATGTCATCTAAAATTTGGTCGAACTTAATTGCCATTTAATGAGTAATACCGTGTAAACTTTAAGCTGAGCACGCCACACAATCTGGTTCAAGACTGAATTGAATAGGTCTACTTTTGGCCTTGCTACGAAGATAGTACATACCAGTCTTGAGACCAGCTTTCCATCCATACATGTGCATCGATGAAATTTTAGACAACGTTGGATTCTCTACAAAGAGATTCATTGACTGTGACTGATCAACAAAATGTCCTCGGTCTGCAGCCATATCAATGACAGCCTTTTGACTAATCTCCCACACAGTTTTGTAAAGGTCCTTAATTTTATCTGGGATATCTACGATATTTTGGATTGAACCACCAGCTTTAACCATAAGATCCTTCATGTCCTTGGACCAAAGACCAACTTTTTTCAGGTCATTCACCAAATGTTTATTCACAACCACAAATTCACCGGCCAATGTTCGTCGGAGGTAAATGTTCGTAGTGTAAGGCTCAAAGCATTCATTATTACCCAAAATTTGTGCAGTCGACGCCGTCGGCATCGGTGCCATGAGAAGACTGTTACGAAGACCCTTCTCCTTGATGCGTTCACGCATGGCGTTCCAATCGTAACGACCACTAAACTTCGCATCCGTGTCCCACATATCAAATTGAAGAATACCTTGTGACGCCGGGGATCCTTGAAAAGTTTCATAAGATCCGTGGACTTCCGCAAGTTCCGAGCTCGCTTCAAGAGCTGCGTGATACATAGTTTCAAAGATGTGTGCGTTCATGAGTCTCGACTCTTCACAATCGAATGGGAGACCACATAAAATGAATACATCCGCGAGACCTTGAACACCGAGACCGATTGGGCGATGTCTCATATTAGACTTACGGGCAGTCTCCACGGGATAAAAATTTCTATCAATGACACGGTTCAGGTTTTTAGTAACAGTCTTGGTGACTTCATGAAGTTTTTCATAATCAAATGTACGAGTTTCTTCATTGACATACTTCGGAAGGGCGATCGACGCAAGGTTGCACACAGCCGTCTCATCCTTATCAGTATACTCTAAAATTTCTGTGCAGAGATTGGAACTCTTGATGACACCCAAATTCTTTTGGTTACTTTTCTTGTTACATGCATCCTTATAGAGCATGTATGGAGTTCCAGTTTCGGTTTGTGACTTGATGATTGCTCGCCAAATATCAGCCGCTGGTAAAGTCGCGCTGGCCAAACCCTCTTCTTCGTATTGTGTATACAACGCCTCGAACTCGTCACCTATGACATCAGAGAGACCCTTTGCCTTGTCTGGACAGAAAAGAGACCATTGACCACCCTCTTCAACACGTTTCATGAAGAGATCGGGGATCCACAAGGCGGAAAAGAGATCCCGACACCGCGCTTCATCATCCCCTTGATTGAGACGAATCTCTAGGAAGTCCATAATGTCTGCATGCCACGGCTCAAGATAGACTGCAATAGATCCCTTGCGACGCCCGGCTTGGTTTACATAGCGAGCAGTGGCGTTAAATACACGGAGCATGGGAATGATACCATCCGATGTTCCATTTGTACCCTTGATCCTGGATTTATTAGCCCGAACATCGTGGATGTGCATACCAATACCCCCAGCCCACTTGGAAATTTGAGCACACTCCGTAAGCGTTCCGTAAATTCCATTAATAGAGTCTTCCTTATTTGCGATGAGAAAGCAACTCGACATTTGTGGTCGCGGTGTGCCAGCGTTGAATAGAGTTGGTGTCGCATGAATGAAGAGACCTCGTGACATCTTATCATATGTATCCAAGACAGACGGAATATCATCCCCGTGGATACCGATGGAGACACGCATAAACATGTACTGTGGTGTTTCCATCAAGACACCACCGTGGCGTTGAAGATACGACTTTTCGAGCGTCTTCAGTCCAAAATACCCAAAGTCATAATCTCGTTTAGTATCGATATCATCTTTCACACGACCGGCAATCTGTGCGACTTCATCCGTGACAATACCAACTTTTGCAAGCTTTTTCATAGCCACGTAAAAATTATTTGGGCACACTTTTTGAATATTACTCGCAGTTATACGAGTCGCAAGAACTTCATAATCGGGGTCGGTTGTAATCATACCGATACAAATTTCAGCAGAGAGTGTATCGATTTCTTGTGTAGTGATACCATCGTACATAGATGAAAAAACCTGTTGGGCAACTTTCGAAGAGTCGCAATTTTCGGAGAGACCATATTTTAACTTATTGATCCTATTGGTAACATTGTCAAATTTCATGTCTTCAATACGACCGGAACGTTTAGTGACCCTCATTTATCTATCTTACCTGTATTATTTTTAACTTACTTGAAATCGCGACTACGAACTGGTACCGGACCAGCAATTTCCTTCTTTCGGTCAGACTGTAAAAGATACGTGTTCATGTGAAACTGTCCAACTTCCCCTGGAGGAGTGACTGGTGCATAAGAACCAACAAAACACTCACCACTCTTGCATACCGGCTCTGGGTTGACATTGTTGATCAATGGCTTATAAGCTTCGTCAAAGTCAGCAAACTTCATCGTTTAATATCTACGAATAGTTTTTTTTCGGAGCATATATAAAATGGAAGTCAAATCTATTCAACAATGTCCGACTCCCCTGAACACCCTGTTCTTTTCTGACTTCAACACGAATCTTCTTCAGCGAGCGATTCGTCAGGCGTTCAAGAATAAGACTGGTATTTCGATCGATTACCAAAACCCAGACGACTTGTTTTCTATCATGCGAGTCGTCTTCATTAATAACGCTGGTGATCATCACCAAAATATCCAGACACAAGTCAAGTCTATGAACGCTATAGTGATCCAGACTGCCATGAGTCAAATTCAAACTGGTGTTTCACAATACATTGGATACGTCCAAGACATTGAGACGCCGTCGCGATTGATTGATCGTCCAACGAATACAAGTACGGTGGGAAAAAAGATACTTAAGTCACAACAGATAGGTATGTAATATAGGATATGGTGGTTAGCCTCGATGATTATAGAGCGGCATTTAACCTTGTATACCTGTCACAAAAGCGTATCAATGCGAGTACAGCTAAACGTGGATACAACGAAGAACATTGGTTGGCGAATTACCTCGAACACGGGTTCTATGTATCATCGGATAAAAAGGGAAAAGTCGACGTAACAAACGGGGTCGTCAATATACAAGTCAAGAAAAGTAAGCCTGGGCAGTTTCAACAAGTTGCGCGTGGCACGGTCGATAACCTAGTATTAAAAATTCCAGAACTCGATCACGTGAGCGACAAGCTCAAAGAACGGTGTGTGTATAAGAAATCATTTGATGCTTCTATACTCGAGACATTGAATAAAAACAAACAAAAAATTATTGAACACGCCTTTCTTGGGTATGAAAAAAAGCCGGATATCCTGTGTGTGACCGAATGGAACAAAAAGGATACACTGCGTAATCAAGTACATTTTATGCCCATGAAACATGTGATCGACTCTCTCATGGATTACGAATTTAAGGTGCGAAAATCTGGAACTGTTATTGAATTAGGACCATCATTTACTATGCAACGTAAAGGTGGTGATGGTGGTCGCGCCAGCGCTAATGATATTCAATTTAAAATTGTACCGTCATTACTTGATGTCAAAGATCGTTTAACAGTTCCCGGAGAACATTAACTACGATGCTATTACCAACATAAAACAACATGTTATCCTTTGCATTATATTTATAATTCGGACTAAACCCCGACATTTGGAGTGCCTCTTTGATGGTCAATTTTCTAATTTTACCATCAATGTCGTACAGCCCAGTTTTAGACCCCGGACCACCGGATGACGCGCAGATTGTCGGACCATAATCATCGATAGAATATACTCGTTCACCTTGACGCCCACCCTTGCCAGTCTTTTTGTTTATCAAAATATATTTCATTCTACCACTTGATGGTTGGAGTGTATACTTGTCTTCATAATCAAAGAAATCGGTGACGGTATGATCAATGATTGTTGATACAGGTGTGATCGGTTTCTTTACCAGTCTGAATGTGTATGCCTTGTCCTTGTCACAAATAATGTAAATACGTTGTCTTGATTGAGGTGAACCGTAATCTTTGGAGTCAAGCACCTTGTACGATACTTTGTAGTCTCTCTTTTCAAGTTCATTGATTATCGTTTTAAATGTTTCACCGTTATGAATCGTGTGTAAATTTTTTACATTTTCAAGAATAATAGTTTTGGGGTTTTTAACATCTACGATCTCCATGATGCGATAAAAAAGGTTACCCTTTTCAACATCTTCGAATCCTTCTTTCTTACCTGCAATACTAAATGGTTGGCATGGAAATCCGGCGCATAATATGTCAAAGTCGGGCATCTCCTCGATATTAATTTTATTAATATCCCCATGTGGTTTGATACCGTAATTTTCTTCGTATATTTTGCGGACTTTCTCATCTATATCACATGCGAACACACATTCATACCCGTCACGTTGATTGAACGCGGTATGGAATGCACCCAGACCACAAAAGAGATCTGCGTATCGTCTACTCATTTTATTTTTAGTGGTTCGTATCTTTAAAGTCTATTAAAGTCGATAACCGATGGATGAATAAGTATGAGTCTAAACTATTACAAATGTGAAACTGAAAAGGTCTGTAAATCCAAGGGGTGGGACAAAGTAAATGTTGACACAGTGTGGTTACTTTTGACAGAAGAGTTTGGTGAACTTGCGTCAGCTATCCGACAATATAAGAAAAAATATAAAAAGACAAATTTGAAAAAGGAACGAGGCACGGACGTCATGATGGAGATGGGTGATGTGTTTAGTTATCTATTTCAATTGGCTCACATGTTAAATGTCGACTTGGATGAAATGTGGAGCGAACATAAACAAAAAATGAAAACCAAGAAATATAATCTGGGATAGTACTAAGGATGAGTGTGTATATGCTCGACGATGACACAGCCATGAACCAGATGAACCCATACGTCATGAAAGATTTTTCTCTTCCAGGAACCGTCAGACGTAACGAAAGGTCGCTCGTCTACCCAAAGGCGGAAGAACCAATCGCACAATTTGAAATTGTCGAACAAAGTCCAATCTGTTCGTATGGTGTAACTGCGGGTGATCTCACAGTCGACTATTGCACAAAGAAGGATTCGTTGTGTCCGATGTCTAGACCTTTTTACCCCGAAAGAAATATAGACACAGGATTTACTACACGACCTCGTAAAGTTTTGATTGAAAAAGTTAATAAACAAAAGATACCCATATGGCGAATTATGTTTCTCATAGTTCTAATTCTATTAGTCTTAAGACGCTAAAAAAGCGATCAAGTCGTTTCTCATTTGTACATCGTTCGACAACATCGGGCAAGATATCTTGACAAAAGTCTCTCACGAATTGCTTTTGCCAAGAGCATCTTCTGTTTACGAATGGCGGTTCAAATGTTGGATCGAGAATTTTAATGGTGTTCATGATTCGTATCTGTGTTTTAATGTCTACAAACATATCACCGGTGACATTTTCAAGCATAATAAGAGCCATTTTTTGTCGCGTTTCGAGATTTTTTTCAATCATCGTATCGAGAAATTTTTCATAACGGACGGTTTCCTTTTTGGATACAATTTTAGTCCAGTCACCAATTGGTTGGGCATTCAAATAATCAACAAAAGTTTTATATCCTTCGTCGGGTACATATTTAGAGTACATAATTTCAATAAAAGTTTTATTTTCATCGACATCGTGCACCACGTGTGCCGATTTAAGGAGTGAGGTCATTGTTATAAAAGATGATGTTTTCTTTAACCTAAGTTAACGCGGACTCTGTGTTTTGTATAAACATACAAGATGTACCACCGCGTTGCGAATAATACATTTTCATACTTACTGACACTCGATGAATTTAGAAATGCATTCCCCGAAGACGTCTGTCCTTCTTGGGTAAAGATCACGACCATCACTATGATTTCTGGCTTTAGCGAAGAAGTAAAGATTGATATTGAAAAACTTCGTTCGTTATTCAATGACAGTGGAAGTTTTAAATTTAAAATGAGAGATATCGACACAGATAAATATTTTGAATGGACCTTGAAGCCGTCAACTACTTTTTACAATCAGGTGACATTGACATACAAAGATGAGTACAGTACAAAGTCAATCAAAGTGTTTCCGAATGGGAGCATTCAAGTTGCGGGGTGTGCAGATTTATTTGATTGTAAGCGAATCATAAATCAACTTGCATATTTTTTTAAAGATGTCATGGGTGTGGAACAAGAATTATCTCTCGAAAACTTTCGAGTCGTGATGATTAATTCAAATTTCAGTTTGAACTACAATCTCAATTTATTAAAGGTTGCTCAACACTTTGAAAATTATAAAGATATTTTTGAAGTTTCTTTTGAACCCGATCGATACTCAGCTGTTAAAATAAAATTCAAACCAGCCGAGGATATGAAACGTATCACAACAAGTATTTTTAGTACAGGTAAAGTAATTATCACAGGAGCAGAAACCCTAAAGGAGATTGCATTTGCATATAATATTATAAATAACCATATCAATGAATGTCCAGGTATCAGGGTGACACCAACGGAGACGAAAGATCACTTTGGTATTTTTATGGGGTATAAATGTTCAGAATTGGTGAACCATCTTAAGCAGGCCGGAGTTTTATCATGGACCAAAACCACAGTGAACAACAAAATTAATTTCTAATTTTATACTAAATGTCTCAACGACTTGGAATGGCAGATGGTCGATGCTTTACGATCAACACATCGTCTCGACTCTTGAATAACTCTATCATGTCGGCCAACGGTGTCGACTATGTTGATAACTACAAGTACCGCCAACTTCTTCAAAAGAGTGGTCCGGAACTTATCGATACCGTGCAATCGAAGCAAGTCGTCGCAGAAGACGGCAAGTGTCAACGTTGTGACACACCGCTGCTCAAGGTTGCGGATATATTCTAAAAAAACTTTACACAGGTAATCCAGGAATGTCTACATGTTCTATATGTCTAAACAAGGTTAGACCAACTAGGGCTAATCCACCAATACGGTGTGGACATATATTTCATTCAGACTGTTTGGAACATTGGAAAGAAAAAGGTAAGAACACCTGTCCAGTATGTAGAAAAGTATTTGATGTATCTAATTATAGAGTCACATTGTCCGTCGAAAATAATAGAAATGAAACATCAAATATCATATCATTGGATGAAAACATGATATTTAATGTGATGGATATTTTCAATATATCCTTTGAGATTGAAGATATCATAGATTTAGAGAGTCTTCTTGGTGACATTGGATCTTCTCTGTCCGACTTGGATCCCCTTGTTCTTCACACAGAATGAGCTGCAGTATGTATTGTAATTCAATCCACCATAATTTCTACCCGCCTTTCTTGGATCCTTAATAATATTACCTTTCGCATCAGTCAGAAGCGGGCCAGTAGCCCATCCTCTCTTATGACTGAAGACGTTTGCTCGAATTTTCATAATCTTACCGGGCACCACGGGTGGAACTTTAGCGACGGGAATTTTGAAAAACTTTGCAATACTCGTTCGCGTGTCACCCTTTTTAGGTTTGTATTCTACCAGGCCGTGTTGCTTATAAAAGTGAAAGTCGCCTTGGTTGAACAGGGATGGTTTCTTCTTGCCGGTCACAAACATCATGACTTTATAATACCCCTTTTTACACGCGGTGTTACCTTTGACGATATAGACTTTCTTAGGGTTATCCGAGACGACACGAGTTGGAAGATTTTTACACGCCGAATAGGTATGAAATATACTTGATAAACCACTTCGATCACCTGGTACACTTTTCTGGTATCTATAACGTTCGTAGTCTCCCATGGCATACGCATAACAGTTATTGTTACCGACACCAATGGACGTACCCCAGTATCTATGTGTGAAGGTAGGCTCAGAGCCACTCAGAGGAAGTTGTCGACTCATTTATATTATATTAATATATTATAAATGATCCGAGAAATTATGAACACCGAACGCGAAGACCGCACCACGATGGCTGTTATGTACGCACTCGTGCTGCTCATCAGCACACTCTTACTTCGCTTCTTGTGGAACGAGTCTCTCGTGAAGCACATCACTGTTCTCAAGCCCATCAAGTCTCTCCTCGATGCATTCCTTCTTTCGGTTGCATTAATGATTCTTCGTGGGTGTTAAACTTCTTTGAATCCAACATGCTCTTCACCATTTGGTGCAATTAATGTTGGGAAGGCTTTGGCGTCGCACTTCTCTTTGTCACAATCGACAAATTTGTGAGGTATACCTTTCTTCTTCATATGATCGAGCTGCTTTCGAGTCCATCCACACCCCATGGAGCCGAAAACAGTCCACATACCACCATCTCCTGGAGCTTCGACCGGGGTGGCACCCGTGCGCATAAGTATCATAAGATCAATGATAGCGAGGATCAGGAACGGCAACATGTTTATAATTACATTACATATTTTTTATACGCGCGCACATTTGATCTTTTGTTAATTTTGGATCCAACTTGAACATTTTAATGAGGTCTTCCTTTTTGTACAGGCGACATTTACGTTTCTCGATTTTGAGATCACCATTTGCATTGATGAATACTTTTGGTTGTGGTTCACGTTTGGCCACCACACCCGCTCTTTTTACGGGTGCCTTCTTCTTTTCGGATTCCATGTTTAAAACTCGCTTAGCGCGCTCAAAGGCTGTTTCTCCGGCGACGACGGGTACTTTACGTTGAATGACAACTTTCTTGACTGGCTTTCTGTTTAAAATGGTGCGAGCAATATTCATTTTCCGAGAAAAAAATGGATCTTTCAGTATATCATCATACGTCGGGAGACCCTTGTGCGTATTCACTAAGCGGAGACGCCATTCTTTTACAAACACACTATCCTTACCGATGTATTCTTTGGGTAAAATGCGTTCTATAAATTTTTTGACGTTCGATAATTTTGTATAATAATGAAGTATATTCAAAAAGTAATGAGCATCATACATGGGATGTGATGTCGGAGAAATTCCCGACTCGATGTATGAACCATTGGAAACATCTGGGTTTCGTATACCATTCATGGTAGATAACCCAAAGTCAATAATTATTGGTGTGAGGTCACGCGTGATGAGAATGTTATTCCAGTGAAGATCGTGGTGTCTAAACGACGGATACTTTCTATGGATCTTTTTGAGCATGCCAATAACTCCCGAAATCACGCGACGATAGTCATCAACCGTGCGATTACCTTTCATCCATTTTTCAAGTGATATACCATCGATGTATTCAAAATAAAGAACATCGCGATCCTCACATGATTTGAAATAATACATACGGGGAACCCCCATACCCCGAAGTTTTCGGGCGATATAATATTCCGTGTTCGCTCGAACCTCATCCATAATCTTTACGGCAATCTTGGTCTTACACGCGTCGTCGAGACACCCGTAGAATACCGCACCTTGTACACCCTTACCAAGCATTCTGAGTGGATTACCATTTTCAACTTTAATTCCTGTATTGGAAAATAGGTATCGGTTTGGGTTGCACGCCTTTTTACCATGTATAAACTTTTTCAATTCTTTACCGAC
>Ga0222713_10007030_pt1 | contig 10622 bp, 4 predicted proteins | sample C33_649DmetaG_FD_165061 | JGI IMG/M metagenome (GOLD analysis project Ga0222713, IMG submission 165061) | Estuarine water microbial communities from San Francisco Bay, California, United States - C33_649D | ecosystem: Environmental > Aquatic > Marine > Unclassified | place: USA: California... | reverse complement strand
ATCTCGAACGCACCGTTCGTCCCACTCGCCGGCGGCGCCGACGTCGAATAACGCTCCGGTGTGATGGTCGCCTTCGACGCGCGCCCAATTTCTACCATCCTGACTTAAACACAGCCCCGGGCGCGTGCGAAAGCCCTCCACCCCATCGACGACTTCTTTATCGCTCCCGTGATAGAACATCCAATACACGGACCCACCGGAGATGGAATTACTCGAAATCAACTGCACGTCGCCCACGCTCACGCCCGCCGTGTCAAACGTCCACCAATCCCCATCGTTCGCCCACAACACTTTCCCAACCCCGATCGCGCGCTCGTCATCGTTTCGATACGTCTCCGTAAACGTCGTCCCTCGCGTCCACGTCACGCCATCGCTCGACGTCGCTAACCCAACGCTCGACGTCGTCTTCCCTCGCCCGTCGTCGCCCTCGCCCGTGTACCACATCATCCATCGACTGTCGTCATCGCTCGCGAACACTTTCACCACGGGCGTGCGCACTGCGAGGCCGTCAAAGCTCTCGCCCGAGCCGATCGCGAACACTCGTCCTCGACCGTCGAGCTCGATGACGTTTTCGTCCTCCGTCGTCGTTCGTCCGCGCGTCGCGCGCGCGCGCGCGCGCCTCCCCCGTCGCTCCGCGCTCGCCCCTCTCCGTGCGTCCTCACGCGCGCGCGACGTCGTGCGTTGCCTCGATCGCGACGTCGTCGCACTCGATGTCGAACGTACGGGGAAAGCCATCGCGACGTCTTTTCGTGACGCGATTGAACGACGACGGGTGATGGATGAGACGTTGGGACTCGACCGCGCGCGCGTCGACGGGGCGTGACGCCACGAATGTGATGACGCCTCGACCATGTGAGTCGTCGACTCGTCGCGCGCATGGTTGGGTCGAGACCCATCGGGGAGGGGGTCGAAGAGGAGAGGACGTCGGTCGCACAGGGACGTCCTTCGCTCGACGCGAGCGTTCGCGAACCCTAAAACGACGTCCTCGGACGTCGTTCGACGTTCCGATCGATCGATCGATCGTCCGTGCGTCCGATCGATCGTCCGTCCATCTGGCGTTGGTGTTGACGCTCGACGCTCGACGCGCGGCGACAGACGTCGACCGAGGCGAACGCACGCGAGCGAACGCGCGGCGTCGCACGTCGAGCGACATCAGAGAACGAAAGGCAAGGATGATGTCCAGCGCGTCGAGCATGGGGTCGTCGAAGAATAATAACACCACGAAAGCGACGTCGATCCGGTTGTTCCAAAAATCATTGCGCGACATGATCACAGGGATTCGCTCGCATAAAGATACGCAAAAGGATTTTATAAATAAGTGTCTGGCGGATATACGAGCGGAAGTGGTGTCGAGCGATGTGAGAACGAAAGCGGTGGCGATCGAGAAGGCGACGTACTTGCATTCGTTGGGGTATTCCATGCATTGGGCGTCGTTTCACGTCGTAGAATTAATGTCGACGCAGAACGTTAAGTATAAAAGGATCGGGTATTTAGCGGCGTGTCAGTCGTTCGGAGATGATACGGATGTGGTGTTGCTGATTCCGAACCTTTTGAAGAAAGATTTGGCGAGTCCAAACCCGGCGGAGGCGGCGCTGGCGATTTCGTGTTTGGGGAACATCGTCACGCCGGAATTGTCGCAAACTTTGGTGGCTGACGTGTACTCGTTACTGAACAATCACAAGCCTGATTTAAGACGCCGAGCGTGTTTGTGTTTGTACAAGTGCTTCTTGCGCTATCCAGAGGCATTGCGTCCGTCGTTTGCGAGATTGACAGAGTGCTTGGACGACGACGATCAATCTGTCGTTCAAGCTGCGGTGACCGTGCTGAGTGAACTTGCGATGCACAATCCGAAGACGTACCTCCCACTCGCGCCGAAGTTCTACAAGTTATTGACGTCGAGCTCGTCGAACTGGATGACGATCAAGCTCGTCAAGGTCTTTGGCGCATTGACTCCGCTCGAGCCGAGACTGGCTAAGAAACTCGCTGGTCCAATTTCTGAGATTCTCGAAACCACCAACGCAAAGTCGCTCATGTACGAGTGCATTAGAACGGTGGTGCAAGGCATGACTTCGCAAGAAAAGGTTGTTCGCCAGGCAGTTGACAAGCTCAAGGATATGTTGGAAGACCACGATCCGAATATTAAATTTCTGGCGTTGCACGCTTTGACGTTTTTGCTCGATTCTCATCCGAGGATCGTCGCCGAGCACAAGGGTAACATTTTCGAATGCCTCGATCACGAAGATTCGAACATCCAGTATTGCGCGCTCAAGATTGTTTGCGGATTGGTGACCAAGCGCACTTTGGTGGATACTACGGCGCACTTGATGAACGCCATGGGCAAGGCAGATCAACGATTCAGAGATGAACTCGTGTCCAGCATCGTGCACATCTGCATGAATGAGCGATATGCGCTCGTGACTGACTTTGTGTGGTACCTTTCGGTGTTGGCTGATCTCGTTCGCGTGCCTTGTTCCTCCCATGGCGCATTAATCGGCGAACAAATAATCGACGTTTGCTTGCGGGTTGAAGTTATTCGTGAGGCCGCTGTTGGTATCTTAGCCCCACTATTGTTGGACACGTCACTTTTAGAGCAGTCAAATGTGAACAAGACCGTTCCTGAGGCTTTAAAAGCCGTCGCGTGGGTTGTTGGTGAGTACGCGCATTACATCGTTGATCACGAAGAAATTCTTGAGGCTTTGCTTGCGCCTCAAGTCAAGCAACTTCCGGGACACGCGCAAGCAGTGTACATCCAGTCTATCTTTAAAGTGTATGCTAGCGCCGTTTTAGCCTATTCGCAAGGTATTCGTCCGACTGGAGCAATCGGAGCCCTTCCAGCACCCGACTCGGAACCTTTGATCGAGCTCGAGGACGCGACGACAACCGAGGCCACCTTGGGTATCATGGGACCACCGCCGGGCAAGCTCGTGCCAGAGTCCGATGATCTCGTTTCCTTGCGTCAAAAAGTATCGCGTCGCATCGAACCTCTCACTACGAGTTTCAACTTGGAAGTTCGCGAGCGCAGCTGCCAGTTGCAACAGATGCTCTCTATTGTTGGCGCCGCCGAAGAAAGCGAGCCTGGTAGTGGCATTGCCATCATCGAGGAGTTTGCCACGGTTTTGAGTGAAGAAATCCAGCCTGTTTCTGTCAAGGCGCAGAAAAAGATTGAGATTCCGGACGAAGATGACGCCGATGCACCGATGAGTTCAGAATGGGATTATCTTCTTGTAAGTAGCGACGACGAGGACGAGGACTACGAAGGCGGTAAGAAGGGAAAGAAGAGTAAGAAAGATAAAAAGAAGGATAAAATGTCGAAAGAACTTCGCGATGTCACCGAAATATTTGGCGCGAAGAAGAGTAAGGAGCAGATCGCCAAGGAGGAGCGCGAGTCGCGCGAAATGCTTGCACGTCACAAGGAGAAGATGGGTCAGTACTACCTCGAGGGCGACGCCAAGCCGACTGAAACTGCCAGCAAGAAAACTAAAAAGATCGCAACATTGCCCGGTCCGGAATCAGCAACGATGGCGGCTCTTGAGGCGCGTTTGGCTACTCACAACGCTGCAAATGCCGTTCGACCGAGCATAAAGGGGGAAAGCGAGAGCGAAGAAGAAGTTGAAGAAGTTCCGTCGGGTCCATCGATTGGCAAACACTACCAACCTAAAAATGCGTCTACTGCGTTACACGGCCAGCTGGGCGCGTATGATCCTCTTAAACCTCTGGATCGAGGGGAAGATCTTCCGTCTGTGGAGGCGTATCCCCGTTATGATCCATACGCGCAAAACGACGCTCCGTTCAACGCCTTTGCTCCAGGAGGGGCGAAATCAACAAAAGACAAGAAGAAGAAGAGTGGCGATAAAAAGGATAAAAAGGACAGTGACAAGAAGAAAATCGGTGAGAGTGAGAAAAAAGAGAAAAAGGCTAAGAAGAGCGGTGACGCCAAAAAGGATAAAAAATCCAAGGAAACCAAGCCCAAGAGTGGTGGCGCTGGCGTGGACGGTCTTTCGCGCAAAATTGAAGGAGCTAAAATATAACACCGCTCTGATTCCAGATCACGAAATCAATGACTCCACGATTAGACGACACGTTTTAATAGTCTAAGCTGTTGTAAGATATACGAAAATACGCATACAGTGTGCACATACAGCCAGTACAAAATAAAAACGCCTGGACCGAAAAGCCTCTTCGTCTTCCATTTCGTTGCGACTCCTCAGCTACCACTGCTTGTCCACGCCACATGTCGCCGCGATCGACAAAAGAATAGCATACAACGCTTATTTATTACATACATTCGCGACAAGATCTGACGATGACTGTCACGTTCGAAGAATCGGGTGATCCCAGGGTGAAGCTAACGATTGATGACGTACGCGCTTGGGCAATCGAGTACGGATTCGTGAAAGCTTCCGTGGACGCCAACAAGCCTTTGGCCCAACGCGTAGATCTGGTGGCATTCTTCAAAATATACAACACGTCTGCATTCTCTTTGTTTAAGAACAAGTTCAGATCGCGAAAGTTAAAACCTCCAAATGAACATAAGGTGAGGTTTTTGAGAATGCCTTCAAATGAGACGTGTCGCTGGACTGACCCGTAATTGACTCGACACACAGGAGGAAGAAGATGAAGAAGAAGCTCTCACTGAAGATGAGATTGCTCAAATTCTATCCGAGTACGAAACCTTAAAAGAATACGATTCTCGAAAGTGGCGATACTTGAAGCGCCCAGGTGGGCAGGCAGTTCGCCCGCCTTTGTGGTACGAGTGCTATGGCGCTTCCCAGTACCTTCTCGAAGGGGAAAACAAACAGGAAGCTCCTGTTTGGCGCGAAGATGGCTCCATCGACTACGCTGGGCGCGAAAAGTGGGATGCGTGGACAAAGTGTAAGGGCATGTCCCAAGAACAGGCCAAGATCGCATTTGTGCAAGCGATGCGCAAGGCGTTGGCGGATCCAAAAGAAAACTTTTACTAGACCTCGATGTTCGCCTACGCCTTACGAGCCAAAGTGCGTTGTTTTGTGGCAACTTTGACAAGTTTTTCCTCTACCTGTTATCGATGACATGTAAGTAAGTTTACAGCGAAGAGAATACATAAGCGAAGAAGTTACGTACCTTTAACCCTTTTCGTCGACGAACAGAGTCCATGAGTTGACGCGATACGTTTGGTCCAACGTCACCATCCTCACCGAATTCCTCTCTCTCCTCCTCCGTGGTTGGCGTGAAAAATGGGTCCATTTCAAGCATGGCCCAGTGACTAAAAACTAATTGCGCCGTCGATGCACCCGAAGTTTGCGCCCGAAGTTGATCAACAAATCCAAATGAACTCGCCACCGGTAAATATGCATGAATTATAAAGACGCCCGTGCCTTCACGAATCGTCTCCGATAGCACATGTGACCGTCGCTTCCCAAGTACTGCGTACGTCCCACCTAGTGCTTCAGACGTCGTGGTGATGACTGCTAAGTACATCGCTTCGACGATCCGCGTACCGGCTTTGAGCACAGCTTTCTTAATAACGTCGCGCACGGTGTTTATTATCTGCCCAGAGAGTGGTCCGTATTGATTCTCATCGTCTTTGCCATTCTCTACCTCGCACGCTGCGATATGCAGCGTCATTTGAACGCCACTGAGCGGTTCATCGCACAAAGGGCCACGATCAGTGGCCATTTGAAACCCAGTCAGAACGCTGCCCTCGATTACTTTCAAATCAAAATCTCCCGGCTCGTCGTGGCGATCGACATCGTAAGGTTCTCTCAATCCAAGAGCAACTCCAGCATGCGCGTACCCGAATTCGGTTTCATCGTCATCGATACTCGCCGTATACGTACTGACGTTCAATATATTCGAGCCCGTACGTTTTGGACCGAGCGCCCAAGCAGACCGTAACGTCTTTTCTATGATGCCATCTGGACCTTGCTTGTCGTACGTCGCTGCTTCGCGGGCCGAAGCGACCTTCTCCATGAACTCCTTTGCGATCAACTTGTTTTCATTGCTCATGGCATCTTTTGCTAGCAACACTACTTTCAGACGATCAGATGAATCATCGATAGCCCGAACAATGAAATCTGGAACCGGAGCCACGCTACACGTTATTGAGATTCTCCCGCTTGGCGTAGATCCTGTTGCCGCTGCGTTTGTCGTAATACCTTCTCGAAACGATATAATGGGCGGTGACACGCGGACAGGAACCTTTGCAAATCTTTCGGTTAAGTCAGCGATGCATCGTTCGAGATGGACTTCGCCCGCCGCTGCGATGACGTGTTCACCCGTTTCCATCAAGCTCACTTCGACGAATGCGTCAGCTCTGTTTAGCAAACGCAACCCTTCGATGAGAGCACTCATGTCGCCAATATGCTCTGGCTCCACGGCAACTTTCACGATTGCGGCCGCTTGGAACATCATCGCCCCGAATGGCGGGCAATCCAAGGTCGACGACAAAGTCGCGCTCTTCAAAATCGCCGTCTCCAATCCTCCAATAGCTAACAAGTTTCCGGCTGGGACCTCATTGATAGCGAACATTCCCTGTCCCATCATCAAGTAGAGCTCAGTCAACACAACCTCTTGCACTTCATCGGCGTCTACATCGCTCGGGTCGTGCGTAGAGCTCAGTACAAACAGTTTGTCGCCTTTTCGAATCGTGCCGGAATAAATTCGTGCAAATGCAAGAAACTTGACATCTCCGGGATGATTTTGAGCCCCTTGCACGTGAGCCTTGGGAATGGCCATCATCTTACTCACAAAAATAATTTTAGGTGCATCTTCGGAAAGGTTGCACCTCATCACAGCGCTGCGGACTTCGTCTAACCCTCGTGGTCGGGTTCCCTTTAGCACTGGTTGTGGCATCACTCGGTCGATGCGGTGCGGCGCAGCTTGCGGAGGACTGGGTACGCAGTGCGCCACCATTTCTAGTAGAGTCTGAGACATCGGAAGCCAAGCGCGCATGATGGCCTGCAAAGCCATTCTTCGATCGGTATTCGCCAAATCTCGTTCACTGACGTCGACTTTGAGGGCTCTTGCGAGCGCGCTCAAATCCTTCTCAACCAAAATACCATTCTTTTCATTGTCAGCCGTTGTGTATAACTTCCAGATCGGCTCTAAGATGCATTGTACAAACAGCGGCTTGAGTTTGTCCCCAGCTACCTTGCGACTGACGATTCTCTTCGTCTTCGGATGATAGTACCAATCGCCTGAAAATGCTTTGCACAGCGCCGCCGCGGAGCACCCAAGTTTGTCAGCGTACAAATCAGCAAACGCCTCTGGACGAAACGCCCATCCATCGATCGCACTTCCAAAAGCCACGTTCCCACGCGCGATTGAAAATGCGTCAGCTACTACGCCGTCTTCGTTCACGTCGTCCAAATAATCTGCCCCGACGGCGTTGGCGTTTGTTGATGGACCCGGAGCGCCCTCCTCAGCCGCGTCGAAAGCGCTGAGAAACGTGTCAGCCTGCGATATGAACTTTTCGCTCTCAAACGCGCTCATCAGACCGTTTACGTCATTTAATAACGCTCTCATGCGTTCGTATGCCTCTCGAGGGTCGTACCCGAGCTCGACAATCAATCGGTCGAGTTTATTAAACACCAAGCATGGCTTTAATCGTTCTTCCCACGCCTGTCGCAGCACGGCGTGCGTCTGTACGCACACCCCTTCGACGACATCTACAACGACGAAGCACCCGTCGCTCAGACGGGCGGCGGTAGAGACTTCCGAACAAAAATCAACGTGACCTGGGGAATCGATCAGGGTGATCAATATCGGTTCTGTATCTCCTCGCACCGCCGTTCGCGGCGTGTACAACAAGTTTATCCCCGCGCTCTTCATCGTTATCCCTCGTCTTTGTTCATCTTCGAGGAAATCCATGAATCTCAGCGTCCCGGCTTGTTTAGCGTTTATGAATCCATTGTGTGCGATCAAAGCGTCGCTCAAGGTAGTCTTCCCGTGATCAACGTGCGCTAATACACAAATGTTTCGTATCCGTGTTGTGTGTCGCTGCATCGAAGCCAAACGATCGATGGCGCGGTCCATGACGACGAAATGGCGACTGATAACGGGCCACTATAATCTGCAGGCGTGTTTGGATATTGTGGCGAACCTCTCGTCGTTCGCGCGCGACGGCCACCGGCGGTAAGTGTGGCGGCTGGGGAAGTTGGTTACGAGCGCTGCAAACGTGACAGTTTGTGTAGAGTGCGGATCCGAACCCACTTGGTTGACAACATCACTCGATGACAACAGTACTTAGTAATCGGCGTATATCTGTACGGCTATAAAGAGGCGGACGGGCAGGGCGCGTGGGGCGCTGAGACTAGAGGAGGTACGAAGGTGCTGGAGCTCTACGTCACAGTCAACGACGGCACGACTACGACTACAATAACAACTACTACTACGAAGACGACTAGGACACCATAGCGACGAGAACAAATACAGTTGTAATGGCCATCAACGCGTGGTAATTCGGCATTTCATCACTCGACGCGACTGGGCTGCTGTTTATCGTGACGGTCACCGAGCTCGTTTCCATCGCGGCTGCGCTGACCACCGCGGGGAGCTGTAGCTGCACAGCTTGAGTCAAAGATACCGAAGACTGGAGCGCGGTTGTGATATGGGACTCTTCGCTTGCGTCCTCTAGCGTGACTTTGATATTCACCATTGTCGTTGAAGGTGGGGCGAGTAGCATCCGTCGCTTCCGCTGCGCAACGATGCTCACGATGCTCACGATGCTCACGGACTCTGATCGCGACTGCAAACCCAGGTAGCTCACGATGGCCGTATGAAATCTATTGACATTGGGCACGTCGAATTCGGAGGCTGAAATGCCGCTCAAATATACTTTGGACGTCACGTACGTCACGGTTCTGCTCCCTGGCGGCGAACCACCAGCGGCCCCACTCGGCGGTGGTGACTTCGGCGGCGGTGGTGATAGCGGCGGTGAACGTGGCGGCGAACTGGGCGGCGGCGGACTAGGTGGTGGCGGTGAAGGTGGCGGACTGGGCGGCGGCGGACTGGGCGGCGGCGGCGAAGTCGGCGGGGGTGGTGGCGACCCAACCGGCACCACTTCCGTATTCGCCGCCGATAAGCAACTGTAGTCGATGTCGTACACTTCGCCCGAGTCAGGATCTATATATTGTCCACTATTCCAGATATCCGCATCGCATCCTGTGCCTTCGGAATAGCGCGAATCTCCCAAGCCCAACTGCCATCCCATGATCCCGGCGTCAACGCAACCGGGCTTGTCGCCGTCATGATTGAATCCAAGGTTGTGTCCGACTTCGTGTCCCACGAGGCTCGCCCAGTATGTCGCCGAGTACGTAAACGAGCCCGAATTGACGCTGAACCGATAGTAGGGATTGTTGAACGTCTCGCAGACCGTATTGACCCAAGCCAAACCGATGGTGTAGCTCCAATCGCCATAGTTGTTCACCACTGCGACGACGTCGTACTGAGTGCTAGGAGAAATCTTAGCCGGCACTTTCGTACCAGCTCTTTCAAGCCACAGATTAATAGTCGCGGGCCTGTTACCCCAAGCGTTTAAAGATGTTGTCATGATAATCTCTTTGATGATCACGCTCCCGCTGGGATTCATGGATCGCGTGTTGGCAAAGATGTCGTTCCAGAAGCTGACGACGGAGTTGAGCTTGGTCGTCATCGCTGCGTCGCTTCCGGCTTCATTCCTCAATTCTTTCCCGACGTAAAAGACAACTTCGATGTACCGAGTCGACGTCGCGAGCAGACGGCGTTCGTGTCCGAGTTTCTCGTCTCCAGGGGCGACAATCGTGAGCAACTCTTTTGGCGGCATCAGCGCGTCATCCATCATATTGTACCCGCCACCGTCCTTCGCGACGCGCCTCCCCGTCAGCTTCATCCCTTCCATCTCTCTCGCCCGCACGCGTTGCGCCAATCCGCGTCCGCGCGTTTGCGTATCGACGTCAATCATCCCTGAAAATTCCACTGTTTCCCCGTACACGTCGGCGTTCGCGATGACGTGTCCATCACACAACGTCGCCCGCGCCCTCGTCGTTCTTCCATCGTCGTCCACGACCGTCCCGGCGTACGTGCACGAGAACAACTCAATCACGCGCGCGCGGTCCATGACCACTCGCTCCTCGTTCTCCAGGTACGTCACCACATTCGGTATCGTCCTTGGCGCGTCTTCGCGCGTGAGCTCGAACGCGTACGCGCGCGCGCGCGTCCCATTCGCATCCATTTCTTCGCGCACGACGAAGCGCGCTACGTCGCCGTCTGCGCTCACTCGTACGTTTTCCACTCTCGCGCGCGTTTCGACGCGCGACGTCGCGACGTCGTCAATCGTCGTTCCCGTTCCAATTCGCCGCGCGTCGAACGCGATGACGTCACGAATGCCGTCACCGAGCACGAACGCGCACGCGCAGACGAGCGCGCAGACGAGCGAGGACGTGCGCGCGTGACGTCGATGCATCGCTCTCGTACTCCTACGTTTTGGTGTCTCCTCGCTCGTCCTATTCCCACGGGTATCACTCGTCGTCATTCCTTCTGTCGTTCATTCATTCATCATCATCATCATCATCATCATCATACTAGTACATACATACTAGTACATACATACTAGTACATACATACATGTAAGTTTCACGTCGCCGTCGCGCGGTGGACGCATCGCC
>Ga0222713_10007018_pt1 | contig 10629 bp, 6 predicted proteins | sample C33_649DmetaG_FD_165061 | JGI IMG/M metagenome (GOLD analysis project Ga0222713, IMG submission 165061) | Estuarine water microbial communities from San Francisco Bay, California, United States - C33_649D | ecosystem: Environmental > Aquatic > Marine > Unclassified | place: USA: California... | reverse complement strand
CGATCGCCGCCGCCGCGACGTGCGCGAGCGATCGATCGATTGCATCGCACGACGTCGAATCGGCGACGCCGCGCGTGCGACCGCACTCGTGCGTTCGCGCGCATCGGGCGAAGCGAAGCGATTGGACGGCGTGCGTTCGACGCAAAGAACGGCGTCGGGACGAAATCGTCGTCGCGACGAGTGAGCGAGCGAGCGATCGATCGATCGATCGATCGCACATACGATCGCATTCGATCGCATTCGATCGTTCGATTGATTAATCGATCGTTCGCGGGACAGAGGGCGAGGAGAATGGCGACGACGAACGGGAAAACGACGACGAGAACGGTGAAGATGAATCAATGCGGTGAAAAAGTACGGGTGAGTCGAGGGAACGCGCGCGCGAGGGGGAACACTTGGAGACGAATGGCGATCGCGGGGGACGCGCGCTCGCGAGCGCCGAACGCGGATGGCGAGTTCAACGGCACGATTGAGATCGATACGGCGAACGATGAGGAGTATACGGTGATTATGATAAGGGATGCGCCGTACAAACCCGGGACGTTACGCGTGATCTCCACCGCGTTGGCGGATTTGGGGTTGAATATCGAGAAAGCGGTTGTGGATGAGAAGAAAGGGGGAGAGAAAGTTACCGATTGCTTTTACGTGACAGACGCCGACGGTGGGAAAGTCGTGGATGCTGCGGATGTGGAGAACATCAAAATTTGTTTGACGATGATTTTGAAGGCGCATTTCTCCCACGGAAGCGTTTTCGCGCGTCCGGATGGTCAAGATGATCGACGTACTGGGGACAACGAGGAGCGACGCCAGCACTCGTTGCTGTACTCGTTGATGGATCGGTACTTGAAGAACGACGTGATGTCCGTGCAGGAGTCGATCGTGAACCACGTGGAATACACGATGGCAAGAAATAGGTATCAGTTCGATGATTTCGAGGCGTACCAAGCCGCGTCTTTTTCCGTGCGCGATCGATTAATCGAGAGCTGGAACGACACACAACAGCACTTTCGGGACAAGAGCCCGAAACGCGTGTATTACCTATCCATGGAGTTCTTGATGGGACGTTCGTTGTTGAACTCCCTTTATAATTTGGACATCAAGTCGAATTACTCCGAGGCGCTGCAGCAGCTCGGGTACAGACTGGAGATTTTGGTCGAAAAGGAGCGCGACGCGGCGCTGGGGAACGGCGGCTTGGGTCGATTGGCTTCGTGCTTTTTGGATTCTATGGCTACAGAAGACTTGCCCGCCTGGGGGTATGGGATTCGCTACCAGTACGGTATGTTTCGTCAAACTCTTCACAACGGATTTCAACATGAACAGCCCGATTATTGGCTCAACTTTGGTAACCCGTGGGAAATCGAACGACCGTACATCACCTACCCCGTTGGCTTCTACGGCGGCGTGAGCATCAGCGAGTCAAACGGCGTGAAGAAGTTTGATTGGATTCCGGGTGAGAGAATCAGCGCTGTGGCGTATGACAACCCGATTCCGGGCTGGAACACCCCGAACACGATCAACTTGCGATTGTGGAGCGCCAAGCCTTCGACTGAGTTTGACTTGGAGTCGTTCAACACGGGCGACTACGTGCAGGCGATTTTGAGTAAGCAGCGCGCGGAAACGATCTCCTCTGTGCTCTATCCCGACGATCGTACTTACCAAGGAAAAGAGTTGCGTTTGAAGCAGCAATACTTCATGGTTTCGGCCACGCTTCAAGACGTCGTTCGCCGTTACTTGGTCAATCACACAAACTTTGACGAGTTCCCCAACCAAGTTGCGCTACAGTTGAACGACACGCACCCGACGATTGGTGTCCCAGAGTTGATGCGCTTGCTCATGGACGAGCACGGTCTCGGTTGGACGAAGTCATGGGACATCACGTCCAAGGTTTTCAGCTTCACCAACCACACTGTGCTCCCGGAGGCGCTCGAAAAGTGGCCGGTTTCATTGGTTGAAAAGGTGCTCCCGCGTCACATGCAGATCATCTATGACATCAACTGGCGTTTCATCCAAGAGCTTAGAGGTGCCATCGGTGATGATTACGTCCGCATCGGACGCATGAGCATCATCGAGGAGGGTACTGGGGAGAAGATGGTTCGCATGGCGCATCTCGCTATGGTCGCGTCGCACACTGTCAATGGCGTGGCCGCGATCCACAGCGAACTCATCAAAAAGACCATCTTCAAGGATTTTTACGATTTGATGCCGGACAAGTTCCAAAACAAAACCAATGGTGTGACTCAGCGTCGATGGCTTGCGTTTTGCAACCCACAACTTCGCGATTTGATTTCAAGCAAGCTCGGTGATGATGCTTGGATCCGCGAGTTGGATATGCTCAGAGGACTTGAAAAATTTGCAGACGACGAAAAGTTCCAATCGGAATGGCGGTCGATCAAGCTCTCGAACAAAAAGAGGTTGGCCGAATTCATCAAGGAGAAAACCGGCACGGTCGTTAACCCGGATTCGTTGTTTGACATTCAGGTAAAGCGCATCCATGAATACAAGCGTCAGTTGCTCAACGTCTTGTCCATCATACATCGGTACAACGCTATCAAGGCGGCAACACCAAAAGAGCGCGAGAAAATGGTGCCACGCGTGTGCGTTATTGGAGGCAAGGCGGCGCCTGGTTACGACATGGCGAAACGCATCATCAAGCTTGTGTGCTCCGTCGGGGATAAGGTGAACAATGATCCGGATGTCGGTGATTTGCTCAAGTTGGTGTTCATTCCTGATTACAACGTCAGCAGCGCGGAGATCATCGTTCCGGGCGCGGAACTTTCGCAACACATCTCCACGGCTGGCACCGAGGCATCCGGAACGTCGAACATGAAGTTTGCGATGAACGGTTGCCTCATTATTGGCACCATGGATGGGGCCAACGTAGAAATCGCCGAGGAGATCGGAAAGGAGAACATGTTCATTTTCGGTGCGAGCGCGACTGAGGTGCCCATTCTGCGCGCCGAACGTTCACGATACAAGCCTCCGCCAGAATTTGACAACGTCGTCAAGCAGATTCGTGCCGGCGCTTTTGGTTGGGCCGAATACTTTGCGCCAGTGTGCGATGCAGTGCATGGAGGAGCTGATTACTACCTCCTCGCCAATGATTTCGCCGATTACCTGCGCGCGCAGCAGTTGGTCGACGCCACTTATAAGGATGAAAAGAAGTGGACGAAGATGAGCATCTTGTCTACCGCTGGGTCTGGGAAATTCAGTTCCGACCGCACCATTCGTCAGTACGCTAAGGAGATTTGGGGTATCGAGCCGTGCCGACGACCGTCGCCGTAGTCACCCTTCTCAAACGCTTCGCGAAGCGCTCACCTTCCACCCTCCGCCATAAGCAACCTCGTAAACATTGTACACGTCAACACGCGCTATCGCATTGTGTAATTATAGTCGTTAACTCTGTCTATATCTTAATAACGCCCGTTCCCTCGTCTTCGGTCAAAGCGTGAGCGTCGGTTACGCCTCGTTTGCGTCGCCCTCGCCTTTATACTCTTCATTCCCTAGCGCGCGCGTGCGATTTCGGGATGATCCCCGACCTCCTCCTCGCCTTACTCGGCGTTCCTGGCGACGTCTTCGCCCGCGACGACGAGACTTGCGCGCTCACCGTCGCTCAAGACATCGATTTCATCTCCACCGCCGAGCGCCAACGCTTCAACGCCGTCGCGCGCGCTGGGACATCTTACGCCCTGCTCGAGCGCGCCGCGAGCGAGTGCTCGCGATCGAGAGAAACGGACGCTCGAGGGAACGATCGACCGTCGAGCGCGATGCGCCGAGCGCTGGCCCTCGCGATAAAGCTCGAGTTGGGCACGTACGAAGCGAAGATTTTAAAGCTCGAGCGGGACGCGTTACGCAGTACGAGCGCGAGCGCGATGCTGAACGCGATCGAAAGCGAGATATACGGCGACCACGCGACGCTGACAGCGATGTGGGAAAGTTTCCAAGGCGTGTTTGCCGATGAAAACGTGATAGGCGCGGACGTGATGAGAACGGCGCGCGACGCGTGGCTGCGTGCGGGACATCCGAACGCGAGAGCGGCGTTGGAGCGTACGTATTGGCGAGTGACGCAGGTGATGATGCAGCAACTGTTAGGGTGGTGTGCTTACGGCACGGTGGTGGATCCGTGCGGGGAGTTTTTCGTGAAATCTATCGGCGATGGCGAGGACGCGGAGGACGCGGACGGGAGCGGCGTTTGGCATAAGAGCCATCGAGTCGCGTTGGAGCGGTTACCTCCCGGTGTTGAGCTCGTCGCCGCAGAGGCAGTATCGTTCATCGGTCGCGGAGTTAGAATTTTAACGCATCCGACGAAAGGAGAGAGCGTTTCGGGGAGGTTTGACGCTGATGGGTATGCGAAGAGGACGACAGAGCGTATTCGTAAATTAGCCGCCACAGAGGCGTTTGAACCTCGAGAATTCGAGGCCTTAGTCGAGGAGTTGCGCGCGGAAATAGCCCGCGCTTTAGGAAAAATCTTGCTCGGTGATGGGAATTTACTCGCCCATCTCGACACCATGCGCGGATTTTACTTTCTTGGCAAGGGTGATTTGTTCTCAATGTTTTTTGATGAGGCGCGAAGCGTGCTCGCTTTACCGCCCAAGCCCGGTAGTGCGACTCGTGATTTAGCTGCGCCGTTTGCGCAGGCCGTGTCGAGGGCCGTCATGCTCGAAGATAAGTTTGCGGAACGTTTCAGATTGTCTTACGCATCGGTGTTGACAAAAGAAGCACAAGCGTCGTCGACGACGGTGATGTCACCGACGAGCGCGTTCGCACCTCGTGTGCGCATTCCTGAATATGATGCATGGGACGGCATCGACCTAGAATGCGTTGTACCTTGGCCCATGGGCATATTCCTTACCGAAGAGACGCTTGATCGATACCGCACGATATTCAAGTACTTGTTTCGGTTCAAGCGCGTGCAGTACGATTTACAAAACGTTTGGGTGCGTCTGCGTCGAAGCAATTTGACGTTCACGCTTCGGCTAAGACATTCCATGGCGATGTTAATCGAGCATTGGCTGGCGTACATCCAAGTGGACATCATCGAGGTCGAATATCAACGCATGCTCGACGCAATCGCAGCGACGACGGATTTCAACAAGTGCACTTTGGCCCACCGCGAGTATTTGGCCACCATCATGGCGAATTCGTTCCTCGACGTCGGCTCGGTGATGAGCATCTTTGAAGACATCATCGCCCTCGCGCGCGAGCTTTGCGTGACATGCGTCAAGCACGCCGACGGCTTGACATTACCCGCGGATTGGGACGATCGATCCGCGTACTTGCGTCGCCAATTCGACAAGGAGAGCGCAGAATTATTTGACGCGCTCCGTTCGGCGAATTCACACACTCGCGTGCGGAATTTCCTCACTCGCATCAATTTCAACAACCATTTCGACATCGACCCCGAGCGCGCCTTCGAAGAGCGCGTGCGCTCCCTCGCTTTGTAATTATAATCATTTCACCGCTTCGCGTGCTCGCGCTCGGTTTCGTCTCGCGCTTCATCGATCCAAATGTGCTCGCTCACGCCTTCACGCCGAGTGGATAACAGTCTCGGCACTCCGCGCCGCTCCATGTCCGCGTGCGCGACGTCCTCGCGCGCGCTCGGTCGCGCATTCGCACATCACAATGATCGCTCGCGATCGAGCGTGATCGCGAACGTCGGCACAGGTCGCTTCGTCGTCGGTGGAAACTGGAAGTGCAATGGCACGGCGTTGAAAGTGAAAGAGCTCATCGCCGCTTTAAACGAAGGAAAGATTGCGGATAACGTCGACGTCGTCGTCGCACCGCCTACGCTGTACATTTCTGAAGCATTGAAGACTTTAAAGGCGCCGTATCAAGTCGCGGCGCAGAACTGTTGGGTCGGTACGTGCTGACGATCGCGGACGCGAGCGAACGGAGACGAGCGACGTGAGTGAGCGAATGGCGACGAGCGACGGGAGTGAGCGACGATTGAGATTTATTCAGCACGCCGCGACTGACATCGCGTTCGACGTAATAGAGGACTTCTACGACCCAACGCACCATTATGATTCGAACACCGGGGCGTTCACGGGTGAAATTTCCGCGGAAATGTTAGAAGACATGAAAGTGCCGTGGGTGGTTTTGGGCCATTCTGAGCGTCGAGCGGCGCCATTTTTCGAGAGCAACTCGTTCGTCGGCAAAAAGGTGGCGCACGCGAGATTCCATGGGTTGAATGTCATCGTGTGCGTGGGTGAATCGTTGCAACAGCGCCAGGAGGGACGCGCGTTGGAGGTGATATTCGAGCAACTGCAAGCGATTGCGGATGAAATCGATGATCGCGAGCACTCGTCGTGGGGATCGCAAGTCGTTATCGCGTACGAGCCAATTTGGGCGATCGGTACGGGCGTCGTGGCTACGCCTGAACAAGCGCAAGAGATTCACGCCGGCATTCGGAAATGGCTCGCAGAGAACGTTAGCCAAGAAGTCAGCAAGGCGACGCGCATTCAATACGGTGGTAGCGTCAACGCTGATAACTGCGTGACGTTAGCGAAATATAGCGACATTGACGGGTTCCTCGTCGGTGGCGCATCGCTAAACGGCGAGGCGTTTGTGAAGATTTGCAACTCCAGCGTCGCGCACTATAAAGCCGTCGGCAGGCTTTAATGCCATCCGTCGTCTATATAAATTAAACTTCCACTCGTTTGGATGTGAATTGATTGTTTCGTTTCGTTGCGTGCTGCGGGTTGTGTTTGTTTCAATAATCATACAGAATTTCTGTGTCGAATTACACCGCGTCGAATCCATTGCTCAAGTATTCGAGCGCGTACGACACGTGGAGCGCCACGCCTGTCGTCAAGATGTTTTCATCTAAAACGTATTCAGTGCTGTGTAAAGGATGCGTTGCGCCCGCGGAAACGTTATACGCCCCGAGCCACATCATTACAGATGGGTAAACTTCTCCGAAAAATGAGAAATCCTCCGCGGGCATAACCGGAACGACCTCTCGGGTGTTCTCGGCGCCAAACATTTCGCTAGCGACGCGCGTCGCCAGCGCTGCCGCGCGCGGGCTATTCACCGTCGGTGGATAAGGAATGCGCTTCACCCCATTCCACTCAGGCTCAAACGATGTCGATGCCGTGCAACCGTGCGCTTGAGCGATCGCAGAGATCATTTTCGTGATTTTATCCTGAAACTTAATGAACGTCTTCGGATCGAGTGCGCGAAGCGTCCCTTGTAAATTCGCCGTATCCGCCATCACATTACTCACCGTTCCAGCATTGAAAACGGTGACGCTGATCACCACAGAATCTAAGGGATCGGTCAATCGACTCACCAGAGTCTGCAACGCCGTCACCACCGCGCTCCCTGCGACGATGACGTCGACATTGTTATGCGGCACCGCCGCGTGCCCGCCCCGTCCGGTGATGTTCACGTCGAAGCACCCCGACCCAGCCATGATCGTCCCTCCTCGCGTGCCCATCGTTCCACTCGGCATCTCAACATACGGCCAGTTATGTATCCCGAACACGCTCTCGATGTCTGGTTTCATCGCCAGTATTCCTCGCCCGCCGTCGCTCGGCGCTAACATTTCCTTCGCCCCGGCGCCGCCCTCCTCCGCCGGTTGAAAAATCAGTCGCACCACCCCCGGGAACGTTCCACTCGAACGCGTTTCAATGTCTTTCAACACTTTCGCCGCGCCTAAAAGCATCGCCACGTGTCCATCGTGTCCGCACGCGTGCATCACGCCGTCAATTTCGCTCGCGTACGTCGTTCGCGAGCGCTCGCGCATCGGCAGCGCGTCCATATCCGCCCTCAGTCCCACCGCTCGCGAGCCGTTTCCCACGATCCCCACGACTCCGGTCGCGGTGACGAACTCGTACTCGATGTTCATCTTCGCCAGTTCTCGCGCGATGACGTCGCGCGTCGCGCGTTCGCGCCACATGAGTTCGGGACGCCGGTGCAGCTCGCGGCGGAGCGCGACGACGTACTCGCGCTCGGCGAGCGCGAGGGCGAGGACGTCAGCGGACGACGCGCGCGCGCGCGCAGAGAGCATGTGCGATGTCGTCGTCGCGCGCGAGACGTCATCGCCGCGTGCGACGACGGCGAAGGCGAGGGAGGTGAGGAGAAGGAGAAGGAGCGGCGAGCGACGCATCGCGGCGACGAGTGAGGGAAAAAGGGAGGATGGACGAAGATGGAAGCGCGATGACCGTCGCGTGAGATGCGCGCGCTAGGACAATCTATGACTAAATTAATGAACGAAGGAAAGGCTAGATCGAAGGGGTCGCGGATAGGATGTTCGCGTTCGCGGCGAGCGACTCGGCGGGTTTCGCGGCGAGCGACGCGGCTGCCGCGGCTGATTTCGTCTCGAGCTTCGGGTAGACGGATGACATGGCGCTCGATGCCGCCGCGAAGAATCCGAGTTTCCAGTAGAATGCGATGAGTATCAACGCCATGGGCCATACGAGCTCGAACGTGGGACTGGATGCGCAAAACGCGCAGACGGTGTAGACGCATTTGGCGATGCCGTATACGAGCGGTGCGACGTACGAGCGCATGACGCCTCGCATGATCAAGAACAAGCGCCCACCGGGCGTGGCGACGATGGCGACATCTGCGTGCGCTTCATCGTCCTCTTTCTCGTCTTCTTCGCGGAACGTGGGCATGGAGGCGCCGACGGGCGAGGGCGCCACATCGTTGAGATTGGCGTAATCGTGCGTCTCTGAACGCGCCTGGTCGCGTCGGGAGCGAAATCGACTGCGCGCAGGCATATCCCCCGCAACAGATGCCGCACGACGATTGCGAACGCCACGAGTCTCCGCCCCGCCGTCGAAGCTGTAGACAGAATTGCCATCGTCCGATAATTCATCGAGTCGGCTAAGAACATCGCCTAAATCGCTTTCGTCTTCGTACACGCTGCCTTCGATTTGGTTCATCGCCTGAAGCCAGCGCTGCGTGGCGACTTGCCTCGAAGCTTCTGAGCGCGCGAGCTCATCCTGAACAGTGTGGAGTTGATCCTCCAAGTGCGCGCGACGCATGTTTTCATCAGCCAACCAGACGATGAAACGCTTACGCCCGCCGATGTTCGCTTCATCTTCATGCTCGCGCTCGTTTTGCCCGAACTGAAATCGCATCTCATCAACGATACCGGACATTGCGTTTTCTACTATGGAACTCAGTTCGTGGTTGATTGCGTCAGTTACGCTCGAAATCACTTGTTCGCCTTGGCGCTTGCTCGATTGCAACGCTGGCGAATCCATGGCGCGCACGAGCGCCGATCGCACCGTCTCTATCACGAGCTTTTCCACTTTACCCTCCCAAACTCGCACGGCCGCCGTCGTACGTTCAAGCGGCGTCCCACCGACCGCCTCGACGGCATCGGACGGCGCCTCGCTGAGCGCGCGGCCCGACTCGGTTACGTCGTCGTCATCCCGCGGACGCGTCTCCATCACTTGCAGCAGCGCCGTTCGAAGTTCACCGATGATATCCGCCGCTTGCGAGAGCTTCATATCTTGTTCTCGCACCGTCGCTTCGGCGTCTTCGACCTTCCTCTGTGCTTCGGCGCTCTCGTTCCTCGCTTCGCCCAAAGCGCGCTGAACTTCCCGCTCATACGCCCCTAATTTCTCCTCCAACGCTCGTCGTTCCCGTCGCTCGCTGTCAACCATATCAAAAAGCTCTTTCACAGTCTCATCCACATCCTCGTCGGCTCTCGCGAGACCGTCATCACCGCTCGCGCGTTTCGACGTCGACGTCCCGCCTAATTCCCGAACCAACCGCTCGTTTTCCTCAATCAACATCCTATTCTCCCGTTCCTTCTCTTCGATCGCCCGTCGCTGTTCCCCAACCTCTATCTGCGCTTGTGCGTATCTCTTCACCCGCTCTCGTTCGCTCGCCATCTCCTTCGTCAACATCGTCGTCGTCGTCGTCGTCGTCGTCGTCGCCCGCTTCAACGCCTCCTCCGCCGCTCGCGTGCTCGCGATGACGTCCTCTACCCTCACGTACGCCCTCGTCGTCTTCACTCCGTCACCACCGAGCACGTATTCCCCACTAACTCGTTCTCTACTTTTCCCCTCATTCCCAATCCTCCGCGTGTCTCGATTCGATGTCGTCGTCGTCGCCCGTCGCGCGCGCCGCTCGCGCTCTCGCCCGTCCCGCGTCCTCGTCCTCTCTCGAGCGCTTCCGTTCGCGCTGTCGTGCGTCACGAATGGATACCCCGCGTTCGCCAGCGTCGGGACGTTCGCGCGACGAACGACGACCGCGTTCGTTCGCTCTTCGCTCGAGAACATCGATCGTTCGTCGCTCATCGCGCGCGCGATTATTTCGCAATCGATCGATCGATCGCGAGATGAATGAATAATAAATAAATGAATGAATGAATGCGCGTCGCGTGCGATTCGATCGATCGACGATCGAACGTCGATCGATCGACGTCCAATGCAATGCGAGCCTTTCGAGCTCATCGTTCGCGAATGCTCGATCGATGTCGCGTGGGCACGATTGTTGAGTTATGACTCAAGAAAGAGACGCACACCGAGAACGGTCGCGATCGTCCGTCGACGCGACGCGCGCTTTAGACGTCGACGCGCGGTGAACGAGTGGCGAAACGCGTTCGAGGGGTGACGATCGAACGCTTTGGCCTGAGAACAATATCGTTTGAACTTGATCGAGGTAATTCTC
>Ga0222713_10007014_pt1 | contig 10630 bp, 1 predicted proteins | sample C33_649DmetaG_FD_165061 | JGI IMG/M metagenome (GOLD analysis project Ga0222713, IMG submission 165061) | Estuarine water microbial communities from San Francisco Bay, California, United States - C33_649D | ecosystem: Environmental > Aquatic > Marine > Unclassified | place: USA: California... | reverse complement strand
ATTTATTATTATAATAAAGAATGGATAGAATTGAAAAATATGAATTGAAAGATAACTATAAAAGAAACACAAAGGCATTAAAAAACAAAAAGACATATGAAAAGAATGGTAAAATGTCTTCTAAACATTTGAGAATACAAGAAGAATTTAAAAAATCTTTACACATTTAAAATTATCAAGAGTGTAAATCTTTGTTGATGTAAAATAAATATTATGTTATTTTTATTTTTATTTCTATTTCTATTTAAGTAGTTGAGATATTTATAATATATGGCTTCTAGTATTAATTATATTTTTCAATATACTTCTAATATTTTAAAACCAGCTATAGAAACTATTAATCAAAATATTAAAAGTAATCTACATTCAAATAATATATCAGGTAGTTTTTGTAATTTACTTAATGTGTCTATTAATAGTGATAAGATTCTTATAAATACTACAAATATAACAACATCAGATATTAATATATCATCATTAAGCAATTTAAATAATTTGTCAGAACCCATAATAACATCATTTAATAATTCTTCTAATATGATTAATAATTCTTCTAATTTTATTATAGATTCTATAAACAATATAAATACATCTTTAAATACTAAATATATTACTATTGATAGTAATAGTTCTAATTATAATTCTAACATTGATAATGATATTATAAAAAGATTGAATAATCTAAATATAAGTAATATACAAAATGGAGTTATTAATAAATATATTGAAAATAATGTAATAGATTATAATTTAATTATTAATGGTAATGTAAATATTTTAAATGGTATAATTTCAAGTAATACTGTTACATCTTCGAGTAAAACTATTGCTAATGAAGATTTGGAAATTATTAGTTCTTCGTCTATTAATCCTGCTTTAAAAATACAACAGAATAATAGTCAAAATATTATTGAAATATATGGTAATACAAATACTAAATTTATTGTAAATAATGGTGGTAAATTTGGATTAGGAAAAGATCCAACAACATCTAATTCATTAGAACTACTTGGTAATTTAAATTCTACTACGGGATTATATTCTAATTCATTACCTTTTTCTTATTTTGGACTTTCTAATATACCTTTAACATTTACACCATCGGCACATTTACATACTATTTCAGATATTAATGGATTAACATCGGCATTAAATACTAAACAAAATATTATAACATCATTAACATCTAATTATAATACTTTAAATATAAATAGTGGTCTTAATATTTTATCTGGATATAATTTTAAAGAAAATGATAATATTTTAAAATTAGAATCTTTAGTTGTAACTTCAAATTATTGGAATGAAAAATCAATAACTATAATTGATAATAATATATTAAAAGAATTAACTAATATTACTGGAACAAACGATTTTTATTATGCATTTACTTCAACAACAGGTAAAAATAGTATAACATTTGTTTCTGATACTATTTGTGATGTTTTAATTGTCGGAGGAGGAGGAGCAGGAGGAAGATATATTGGTGGAGGAGGAGGTGCTGGTGGTGTTGTATACATAATTAATAAAAATTTTCAAGCAAATATAACATATACAATTAAAGTGGGTAGTGGTGGTACAAGTTATGATACTGTAGGTAAAGGTTTAAATGGTGAAGATAGTTATATAAAATTACCAAATGATAATTATGATACGTTTGATGGATTTAATTTAATTGGTTATGGAGGTGGTGGCGGAGGATCATATAATAGTGCGGATTCTAATGCTGTAGGAAAAAATGGGGGTTCTGGAGGAGGAGGGGGTGAATTGTATTCAAGTGGTAATCTTACTATAGCAGGTCAATCTACACAAGGTCTAACATATTATAATAAATTTACGAATGCATATGTTAAAGGAGGAAATAATGGTATTATAGCACCATCTAATGGGGCTTGGGCTGGTTCAGGAGGAGGGGGGTGTTCTCTTACAGAAAATCTTACAAATGCTGGTAGAGATGGTAGAAATGGTATATTAAATGATATAACAGGAGTAAATACATATTATGCTGCAGGAGGAGGTGCAGGAATAAATCAGCCAGCATCAGGAGCACCTGGTTTAGGAGGTTTAGGCGGAGGTGGTAATGGTTCTAAAGATGGCACAAATACTTCTAAAAATGCTATAAATGGAACAGGATCTGGAGGAGGTGGAGATTATGAATATTTTGATGGTAATCCAGCTAACGCTATTGGTGGTAACGGTGGCTCTGGTATAGTAATTATAAGAATAAAACAACAAACTTATTTATCAAGTATATCATATGCTAATACTTCTATAAATGCAAATTCTCTTATTTTAAGAAATTATTCATCTAATATAATTATTAATGATACAACATCTTCTCCTATTTCTTATAATGTTGTTAACGATTCTTTTATATATGAATTTACGACTGGTTCAAATTATGTAAACATACCTTATAATACTAAGTGTGATATATTATTAGTTGGCGGAGGAGGATCAGGTGGTTCAAAATTAGGTTCAGGTGGTAATTCAGGAAACGTTATTTATTCTACTGATGTAATTATACCTGCAGGTAATTATAATATTATTGTTGGTAAAGGAGGTACTTATGGTGAAGATGGAAGCGATACAATAGCTTTTGGTGCTATTGCCAAAGGAGGACGCGGAATTATTACTAAAATACCATCTGCGATAAAAGCTACAGTATCACCTGAGCCTATTATTGGAAATTCGTCATATTGTTATTATACTTTTACTAATAATGGTTCTATAACATTTTATAAAAATACTATATGTGATATTCTTATAGTTGGTGGAGGAGGTAGTGGAGGGATAGGATTAGGAGGTGGGAGTTCTGGGGGTCTTTTATATGCTACTAATAAAACTATTCCAAATGGTGAATATTCTATAATAGTTGGAGCAGGGGGTATTAATGGAAATGGTGGTGATAGTACAGCATTTGGAGCAACAGCAAAAGGTGGATTAAAAGCAACAACAAATATTGGTGCTACTAATAATGGGGCAAATACAATAGGTAGTATTATTACATCTTGGGATAAAAATTTAATAGCATTAGCTGGAGGAGGCGATAGTACTTCGTTTTTTAATAGTATTACTAATATGATAGCTTGGTATAAATTTGATGGTGATACGAATGATAGTTCTGGTAATAGTAAACATTTAACATTATATAATAATCCTACACCTGCTTATGATAGTATAATAAAAATAAAAGGTAGTAGTATAAATATAGATGGTGATACATATTTAGAAAATAGCACTTCAGGTACATATTTTACACCAGATAATTTATCAATATCTTTTTGGTTATATGGAGGTTCACAATCAACTCTCTATCAAGCAATAGCATCTGCAAGAATTAATGGTCCTCCTACACATGGCTGGACTATATATATACTTCCAAATACAAATAAACTTAGCTTTTGGGTTGCAGGAAATCCATGGAATATGTTAGATATAGTGATAAGTGATTTATTTAGTACTTCTTGGAAATTTTTTACAATTACACATAGCAGTGCTAATGTTTTAAATATATATAAAAATGGGGTTTCAATATATTCTGGTTCATTAACTATTTCAAGTAGATCAGCTAATAATCTTAGAATTGGTGCAGGTGTAAATGAAGAAACAGCTAAATTTTACTTAAATAATGGGTCAAAAATAGATGATTTCCGTATATACAATAGTATTTTAACACAAGAACAAATTACTATTCTTTATACATTAGCACCATCAGGAGGAGGTGGTGTAGGTTCAGTAGGAGAATCATCTACTTTGCAAATATTTAAACCAAATGGCGGGAATGGCTTCCCTATTTCTATAAGAACACCTAATGAATTATTTGCGGGTGGAGGAGGTGCTAATGAAGGATTGAGAGTTCCATCCGAAAATATAATAGGATATGGTGGTAATAGTACATCATTTTCAGGAGGAAATGGTGGTAATGGTATTGTAATAATTCGTGTTCCTGCTGATAATATAATTAGAGAGAATTATGGTAATATTTATAAATTAAATGATGATAATATTATTAATAATAATGCTGTCATATTAAATAAATTTGATAGTGCAAGACAAAATTTAATTGCGTGGTACAAATTTGATGGTGATGCGAATGATAGTTCTGGTAATGGATATCATTTAACAAATAATGGGGTATCTTTTAATACTACAAATTTTAAATCTGGTAATAGTTCTGCTGATTTTAATTCTTCATCTTCACAATATTTTGAACTTCTTTATACTAATGCTCCTAATTTAAATGCTATTAATACTACTACGGGAATTTCATTAAATTTTTGGGTAAATATTAAAGCTATTCCAGGAACATATTCTGACATATTTGATTTTGGTGTTCAATATGCAAATACAGGTTCAAGATATATATTAGCTTTTATTTATAATTCTTTATTAAATCTTGAAATATCAGATGGTATTGAAACAGCTACAGCAGTAGCAGGAAATAAAACAACATATAGCTATACATATACTATTAATACTTGGTATCATATTGTATGGACTATAAATACATCAGGAAATTGGACTATATATATAAATAATAAGATTCTATCAAGTGATAAAACTAAAATAATTCCAATATTCTCATCATCAACAAATACAAAGTATTATATAGGAAAATCACTTTTTACTACTAATGGAAATTTAGGAATGATTTTAGACGATTTCCGTATATATAACAAAATATTATCAAAAGATGAGGTAGAATATATATATTCAACTACAAATACTAAATCAAATTATTTACCTTATGCAACTTCTTCAGCAATACTTTATAATAATTTAAGAATATGGTATAAATTTTCTGGTAAATTAGGTATAACTGATAGTTCTATTTATTCTCTAAATGCTACAGCAACAGGAACACCTATAATATCTAATAATATTATAAAAATAACACAACCAAATTATTTACAATTACCATCAAATATTATAGATTTTAATAATGATATTACTATTTGTTTCTGGTATCGTTATGATAATCAAGTTGCTACTAATGCTAAAATAATTGATTTTCAAACAATATTAAATAGAACAGCTAATGATAATGGTATTTGTATAAATAGAGTTGCATTTACAAGTTCATTAAGTATTGTCATAGATACTAAAGCAGATATATCAATAGATTTTGGTCATACTACATCAGGAGAAATGATACATTTAACTTGGGTAATAAAAAAAAATGGAATATGGAATATTTATAAAAATGGTGTATCTATATTTTCACAACAATGTATATATCCAAAAACAAATATATATACATATTCTTATTTAGGAAAATCACTTTCGAATGGTGAATTCTCGTTAGATAACCAAGTTTCATTAAAAGATTTTAGAATATATAATCGTTCGCTTATACCTGATGAAATATACAATATATATAATCAAATAACTACAACAAGTTTAGTAGCATATTCACCAGCACCTTTCATCTCTAATACTAATTTCTATAATGATATTTCAAATATGTTGGTTTGGTATAAATTTGATGGAAATTTGATTGATAGTTCTGGTAATGGATTAACATTAACAGCTACAGGTACAGTAGCATATGGTTTAGATTATGCCAATAATACTAATAGTGCTCTTGCTTTTAATTCAACAGCATATTTTAGTACATCTTCGGCAACAGCAAATTACTTCTTTTCAAACTATTTTACAGTCTCATTCTGGTTATATAGTGAAAATATTATTAATACAATTGAAGCATTAGTAGCAGCTAGAAATCCTACTATTGCTAATGGTGGCTGGAATATATATATAAAAAATAGACAGTTTAGTTTGCCAATTATGACATCATCTGGTATTTGGGGTGGAATAGATTTTGATACATATTTTGAACCAAAATCTTGGAAATATTGTACATTTTTATTTAATATGCCATCTACATCGACATTGACTGTTAGTTTATATATTAATTCAATATTTAGAGAAACTAAACCGCTAACGGGTGGAAGTGCAATAGTTGCTGCTGATGTTAAAAATTTAGCAATAGGTTCAGTAGGTGGAACATTTACTTGTCAAACTACTACAAAAATGGATGATTTCCGTATATATAATAGAATATTAACAAATGATGAAATAAATATATTATATAATAACGATTATAGAAATTTTACATATCTTAGAAAAGGCTATAATCTTGCAAATTTTTATAATGATATAACTGATATGATAGCTTGGTATAAATTTGAGAATAATTACAATGATAGTTCAGCTAATAAATATAATTCATTTACAATATCAGGAACAACATCATTCTCGACAACAATAAAAAAAATAGGTTCTTATGGAGGAGATTTTGCTGGAGGCTATTTAACAAATAATAGTATTAATTTAAATGGAAAAAGCTTTTCTGTATGTTTTTGGATTTATAAAAGAGCTAATGATCAATATATTGTTATTGGACAAGGAAATGTTCAATCTACAAGACAATCGTTACATATTGGTTTTAGATCAGATAATAAAATAATGTTAGCATTTTACAATGATGATTGCGATAGCATAAAAGTATATAATGATAATAATACTTGGGTTCATTTAGTATATACTTATGATTATAGTACGCGCGTAAGAAGAATTTACAGAAATAATATTGAATTACCAACAATAGGAAGTATAGCAGCAGGAAATCCTAATTTTAATGCAAATACAAGAATTGGTTCTGCAGCTTATGGCGGAATTGCTTTAAATGCCGTAATAAATGATTTACGAATATATAATCGTACTTTGACTCCATCTGAAATTGATATAATTTATAATCAATATAATATCGAAGAACCTTTAGAATCATTTTATAATAATAAGAATAATATGATAGCGTGGTATAAATTTGATAGTGATTATAATGATAGTTCTGGTAATGGATACAATCTTACAAATACAAATTGTACTATAAATACAATACAACAAAAAGATGGTTTAGGATGTGTAGCTTTTACGGGTTCAAGTTATTTAACATATGGAATTAGTAATACTGTATTTGTACCTACGACAATTTCAGTATCTTTATGGGTATATTATACGGCAATAGGATATTCTCAAATTATATCAACACAATCAGGGACTAATGGATGGTTGATTCAAATTAATACAAGTGGATATTTAGCATATTTTATATCAAATAATCAAGGTACTATTAAAAGCTCAACATTATATAATCAATGGGTGCATATAGTTATGATACTATCATCATCGTCAACTACGCAATATATATATTTAAATGGAATACTAAATAATACAATTAGCAGCTGTACCTATACGCCAGGAATAGCTACCGCATTAAGAATAGGTGCACAAGTAGGAACAGCTAATTATTATATGAAATCGGGTTCATTCATAGATGATGTTAGAATATATAATTATATTCTAACATCAACTGAAATTAACATTTTATATAATCAATATACTATTACCAATAAATTAAAAACATTTTATAATAACAAAAATGATATGATTGCTTGGTATAAATTTGATGGAAATTTTATTGATAGTTCTGAATTAATTACTACAACACCAACTATAACCGGAATTCTTAATACAAATTATAAATTTGATAATACAGTAGGTAATTTTAAAAATGGAACAGCTGCTTTAAATTTTATAACAACAAACTCCTATATAACTATTCAAAAACCTTCAATTACTAATTATTTTAGTCCAGCAAATTCATTTAGTATTTCAGCGTGGATTAAATTTACTAATGCCTCTATATGGCAATCCGTTTTATCTTGTAGAGTTGATGCAACAAAGGGATGGGTATTATGGATACCAGCAAATTATAAACATTTTACATTTCAAATATATGGTACAACACCGACATCAACAAGTGATAATATTAATACAATTACAGAATTGAATATGTTTCATCATGTAGTATGTACATTAAATTATATAGCATCAAATAATATAATAATAACAATATATATTGATAATGTTCGAATAGACCAAGTTTCAACAACAACATATTCTCCAGTAGATACTAATTTAATAATTGGAAATCTTTATACTGGTTCTCAATCAGTAAATGCTGGTACAATAATAGACGAAGTTCGTATATATAATAAACTTTTAACAAATAATGAAATTGATATTTTATATACACAAAAAATATATGAATATTCATTGGAATCATTTTATAATAATGCTACTGATATGATAGCTTGGTATAAATTTGATGGAGATTTTAACGATAGTTCTGGTAATGGAAATAATTTAACTGGTTCAAGTGCTATATTAGATACTACAAATAAGAAGTTTGGAATAAGCTCTATTACAATACAGAAATATGGTACAAACTTGACTTTGAAAAAAGATGGAACTATTTTTGCGCCTGATAATTTTACAATATGTTTTTGGATATATGGAGGGGAGTATCAAAATGCATATCACGGTGTAGTTGTAGCAAGAGATGCGATTAATTTGAGTACAAAAGGATGGGGTATATATAGAAATTTAAATGGAATGTATTTGCTTTATGCGAATACAGCTGGTTCTTGGAACGAATTTTTACTAAACAATAGTAAATTTGGTACAACACCTAACACGGTATTAAATGATTGGAATCACGTTTGTGTATGCGTATCTGGTAACAATGTAATAGCATATATAAATAATCAACAAGTAACAATAGGTGGTGCATCAATAGGTATATTATCAGGTACATTATATAGGGACCATACAGCTTTGGAAATAGGTGGGTATTCATTAGGAGGACAGCAAGTTATTGATGGTACTAAATTGGATGATGTTCGTTTATATAATCGTGTTTTAACAACAAGTGAAATTGCATTACTTGCAAATAGTATGGGAGGGGGCGGAGGGTCTGTAATATCATCGGGGAAAATAACTTCTACAAGCGGTGGTACAGGTGGAGATGCATTAATAATACCAATGATGAATTATGAAAGTTTTGCTAAAGGTGGAGATGGATTTTCTTATAATTCATCATCTACAAGATTAGGTATAGGTTATGGAGGAATTGGTTCAACATCTTTAATATATAATTCAGGTGGAAATGGTACAGTTATAATAAAAATACCTTATCATCCTTATATTGTCGATGCTGATAAATTTGATCAACAACCGACGCAAATACCAGGAACAAACGACTTCTATTATGCTTTCACATCAACAACAGGAACAAATTCTATAACATTTCGATATAATACTGTATGTGATATATTAGTGGTTGGCGGTGGAGGTAGTGGAGGAGGGACATTAGGTGGAGGTGGAGGAGCAGGAGCAGTTGTATATATTCAAAATGCTAATATAGGAATAGGGATTTATAACATTACAATTGCAACAGGTGGAACAAGTGTTACAGGAGGTATTATGGGTAATAAAGGAGGTACAAGTTCATTTAATGGTATATTAGCAGAGGGAGGTGGTGCAGGAAGTTATTTTAGTGAAAATGTTAATGGTGGTCAAGGAGGTAGTGGTGGAGGTGGTGCAACTGATTTCTCTTCAACTACTCCTAATCCATTAGGAGGTTTAATAGGAACTAATTCTACGTTAAATGGTTTTTCAGGTTCAATATATCAAAATAAAGGAGGAGACGGATTACCACGAGATACAGGTCTTGGTGGCGGAGGTGGTGGCGGGGCTAATGAAGCAGGGATAAATGGAAATATATCACAAAATAATAAAGGTGGAAAAGGAGGAGACGGTATAAAAATTAATATAGATGGTAATAATTATTATTGGGGCGCTGGCGGAGGCGGGTCAGGATATAGTGGTACAGCAGGTAGTGGTGGATTGGGTGGAGGAGGAGGAGGCGCTGCGAATGATGGTATTGTTGGAACAGGTGGTTCAGGAGGTAAAAATACAGCAGGTAATGCTTCAGGCAGTGTTGGTGGAAACGGAGGAGCAAATACCGGTTCTGGTGGAGGAGCTGGTGGATGGGTTGGTGCAATAAGTGGAGCAGGTGGTTCAGGTATAGTAATAATACGTTGGACAATACCAGGAGCTAATATAACATCAGAAATAAATAATGGAGGTGTTTATGTAGATGCTGGAAATATATCAACATTAACAGGTGATATTACAACATATAGTGGAAATGTAATAACTAATAATTGTATTGTAAATAATGATGTAATTATTAATACACTTGGGTATACTGATAAACAATGGAAAATATATGGTAATAATGATAATCAGTTTGATTTAAGCTTTGACGATAGTGGAAATAATAGTTTAAATTGGACAACAACAGCAAAAATAAAAGGTAATGGAGGTACAGCTGGATATGTAAATTTTACAGGAATGCATCATTGCAAAGCATCAATACCCGATTTATATGATGATAAATATATCGGCTATATAGTATCTTCTACAAAACAATATAAATCAATAAATTCAATATATGATTCGTGTAATATACAAAGAAATATTGATAAAAATAATTGGGATGCATTGCCTATAGTAGATTTAGCATCAGAAAAAGATAAGAAAGTATTTGGTGTAATAGCAAAAGTGGAAGATGCTTATTCTAATTCGCGCGAAGAAGTTTCTGGAAATATTGTTAATTATTTTGAAAAAAAATCACATGATAGACGCTTACATATTGCTGGTGTAGGCGAAGGAGGAATCTGGGTATGTAATTATAATAATACTATCATAGAAAGCG
>Ga0222713_10007012_pt1 | contig 10636 bp, 6 predicted proteins | sample C33_649DmetaG_FD_165061 | JGI IMG/M metagenome (GOLD analysis project Ga0222713, IMG submission 165061) | Estuarine water microbial communities from San Francisco Bay, California, United States - C33_649D | ecosystem: Environmental > Aquatic > Marine > Unclassified | place: USA: California... | reverse complement strand
AAGCCAGAGGCTAGCAGCCCTCAAGAGGCGGGCCGCTTCACCACGCCGGAATCGCGGGCACAAAAAAGGGCGACCGAAGTCGCCCTTTTTCATGAAGAACCCGAACTTAGTTCTGGTTTTCCATCTGAGCACGGATCAGATCACCAATGGTGGTCGGGCCAGTGCTTTCTACGTCCTGCTTGGTGCGCAGCTCTTTCATCGCATCCTTTTCGTCTTCGACGTCTTTGGACTTGATGGACAGGCTGATCACGCGGGACTTGCGGTCGATGCTGATGATCTTGGCTTCAACTTCGTCGCCTTCCTTCAGCACGTTGCGCGCATCTTCAACGCGGTCGCGGCTGATTTCGGAAGCTTTCAGAGTGGCTTCGATATCGTTGCCCAGATCGATGATGGCGCCTTTGGCGTCAACTTCTTTCACGGTACCGCGAACGATGCTGCCCTTGTCATTGACGGCGGCGTAGTTGGAGAACGGATCGTCTTCCAGCTGCTTGATGCCCAGGGAGATGCGCTCACGCTCCGGATCGACCGACAGGATGACGGTATCCAGCTCGTCGCCCTTCTTGAAGCGGCGAACGGCTTCTTCACCCGGCTCGTTCCAGGAGATGTCGGACAGGTGAACCAGGCCGTCGATGCCGCCGTCCAGACCAATGAAGATACCGAAATCGGTGATCGACTTGATGGTGCCGGAGATGCGGTCGCCCTTGTTGAACTGGCCAGAGAAGTCTTCCCATGGGTTGGACTTGCACTGCTTGATACCCAGGGAGATGCGACGACGCTCTTCGTCGATGTCCAGAACCATGACTTCCACTTCGTCGCCGACCTGTACAACCTTCGACGGGTGGATGTTCTTGTTGGTCCAATCCATCTCGGAAACGTGCACCAGACCTTCAACGCCCTCTTCCAGCTCAGCGAAGCAGCCGTAGTCGGTCAGATTGGTAACACGCGCGACAACGCGGGTGTTTTCCGGGTAGCGAGCCTTGATGGCAACCCATGGGTCTTCACCCAGCTGCTTCAGACCCAGCGACACGCGGTTACGCTCGCGGTCGAACTTCAGCACCTTGACGTCGATCTCGTCGCCAACGTTGACGATTTCCGACGGATGCTTGATGCGCTTCCAGGCCATGTCGGTGATGTGCAGCAGGCCGTCCACGCCGCCCAGGTCCACGAAGGCGCCGTAGTCGGTGAGGTTCTTGACGATACCCTTGACCTGCTGGCCTTCCTGCAGCGATTCCAGCAGAGCTTCACGCTCGGCGCTGTTCTCGGCTTCCAGGACGCTACGACGGGAAACGACAACGTTGTTGCGCTTCTGGTCAAGCTTGATGACCTTGAATTCGAGTTCCTTGCCTTCCAGGTGAGTGGTGTCACGCACTGGACGGACATCAACCAGGGAACCTGGCAGGAACGCACGGATGCCGTTAACGTCGACAGTGAAGCCGCCCTTAACCTTACCGTTGATAACGCCCTTGACCACTTCCTCAGCTGCGAAAGCCGCTTCCAGAACAATCCAGCACTCTGCACGCTTGGCTTTTTCGCGGGACAGCTTGGTTTCACCGAAGCCATCTTCAACCGCGTCCAGCGCAACGTGAACTTCGTCACCCACGCTGATGGTCAGCTCGCCCTGCTCGTTGTAGAACTGCTCGACCGGGATGACGCCCTCGGACTTCAGACCGGCATGAACAGTGACCCAGTCACCGTCGATGTCGACCACGATGCCGGTGATGATCGCACCCGGCTGCATGTCGAGGGTTTTTAGGCTTTCTTCAAAAAGTTCTGCAAAGCTTTCGCTCATGTTTATTCCTGCTGTTTTCGGACGAGGATCCGCCCAATCTCCACATCCCAGATAGAAGTGGGTTCATTCATATAAAAAAAGGCCTGCGGGACTAGATCTGGTCTCCCACATGCCTCCTTGTTAACAGCCCCCGAATTGGGTGACCGTCAGGCCGCCTCTCGGCGGTCGCTCTTCAGGCGAAATCGCGTTTGGCAACTTCGCTCAGAATCTGTCCTAGCACCTGCTCGATGGAAAGATCGGTGGAATCCAGCTGAACCGCATCATCTGCCGGCTTCAATGGCGCCACGTCACGCTGGGTATCACGCTCGTCGCGCGCCCGTATCTCATCGAGAAGACTCGCGAGATTAACATCATCACCCTTGCTATTCAACTGAAGGTAACGGCGTCGGGCCCGTTCTTCGGCACTGGCCGTAAGGTAAATCTTCAATGGCGCGTCGGGGAAAACCACCGTACCCATATCTCGTCCGTCAGCAACAAGTCCGGGCGGTTCACGAAAGGCTTTCTGCCGCTGCAGCAGCGCTTCACGTACCACTGGCAACGCGGCGACCTGTGAGGCCCCAGCGCCGACTTGTTCGTTGCGAATCGCCTGAGTGACGTCTTCGCCCTCCAGGATGATCTGCATTCCCTCGCCACCTTTGGCCGCTCCGAACTGCACATCCAGATGAGCGGCCAGCAGTTTCAGAGCCTCTTCATTGGTCAGATCTACGCCGTGGTTGCGCGCTGCGAAGGCAAGCAAACGGTACAGCGCACCGGAATCGAGGAAATTCCACCCCAGCTTGGCCGCCAGTAACGCCGCTACCGTACCTTTGCCGGAACCGCTCGGACCGTCAATGGTGATGACGGGGACCTGCCTGATCATGAGTTATCCTCCACACCAACTCGCATCCCGGCCCGCTCGGCCAGTGCAAGAAAGTTCGGAAACGAGGTAGCAACATTGGCACAATCGTGAATTCGGATCGGTGCACTTGCCCGAAGCGCGGCCACACTGAAGGACATGGCGATACGGTGGTCACCGTGCGCCCAGACCTCTCCGCCACCAAAGGAGCTGCCGCCTTCGATAATAATCCCATCCGGGGTGGGAGTGGCATTCACACCGAGTGCTTGTAGACCATCGGCCATTACCTGAATGCGATCGGACTCCTTGACTCGCAACTCCTCGGCTCCGCGCAGCGTGGTTCGCCCTTCGGCACAGGATGCAGCCACGAACAGCACAGGGAATTCATCAATCGCCAACGGCACGAGTTCTTTGGGTATATCGATCCCCTTCAGCTGAGCGGCACGCACGCGGATATCCGCAACCGGCTCACCGCCCACTTCGCGCTGATTGATCAATTCGATGTTGGCGCCCATCAGTTTGAGAATGTCGATGACGCCGGTACGAGTCGGATTGACCCCTACGTGTTCGAGCGTGATATCGGAACCCGGCGCAATGCTCGCAGCAACCATAAAGAATGCTGACGACGAAATATCGGCTGGCACTTCGATCTGAGCCGAGCGCAGCGTATGACCTGACTCGACCGTAGCCGTGTTGCCCTCAACCTGCACCGGATAGCCGAAGCCTTGCAGCATCCGCTCGGTATGGTCCCGTGTTGGCGCAGGCTCAGTGACGGATGTCTTTTCGGCAGCATACAGACCCGCGAGGAGCAGGCAGGATTTGACCTGAGCACTGGCCATGGGCATGTCGTAGTGCATACCGGAAAGCTTCTGACCGCCGCGGATGATCATCGGCGGGCGGCCCTCAGGGGCCGTCTCGATCACCGCCCCCATCTCGCGCAAGGGCTTGGCGACACGGTTCATCGGTCGCTTGGACAGCGAGGCATCGCCGGTCAGGGTGGTGTCGAACGGCTGGGCTGCGAGCAAGCCGGACAGCAGGCGCATTGAGGTGCCTGAATTACCGAGATAGATCGGCCCTGGTGGCGCCTTCAAGCCATGCAGGCCAACACCGTGCACCGTCACACGCCCCTGATTAGGGCCCTCGATAACCACACCCATGTCGCGGAATGCCTGGATGGTTGCCAGCGCATCCTCACCTTCAAGAAAGCCCTCAACTTCTGTGGTGCCTTCTGCGAGCGAACCAAGCATGATGGATCGATGAGAAATGGATTTGTCACCTGGAACACGAATTTGGCCGCTGAGGCTGCCGCCAGGATTGGCGAGGAAGATCAGATCTTTGGAATGCATAACGTCCACATAGGCTCTGCGAGCCAGTATTTTGCTGAAATGTTCCCGGGCAGCCTTGGCGCGCGTGAACACGCCCAACAATGTATGCCCGTCTCCTTCATCGACCGCGGCGCGCAGGGCGTCGAGGTCGGCACGAAAATCGTCCAGGGTATGCAGCACCGCTTCTCGATTGGCGAGAAAGATGTCGTGCCACATCACCGGATCGCTGCCCGCAATACGGGTGAAATCTCGAAATCCACCCGCGGCGTAGCGAAATATTTCCAGGTTCTCGTTGCGCTTTGCCAGCGAATCCACAAGACCAAATGCCAGCAAATGCGGCAGATGACTGGTCGCGGCCAGCACTTCATCGTGATGCCGGACATCCATATGCTCGACATCGGCGCCCAAGGCACGCCACAACCCATCTACAAGCGCTAGCGCAGCCGGATCGGTATCTTCCAGAGGCGTCAGGATTACCTTGTGCCGGCGGAAAAGCGTGCTTTGGGCAGCTGTGACACCACTCTGTTCCGAGCCGGCTATCGGATGCCCAGGCACGAAGCGAGGCGGCATTCGACCAAACTGTTCGCGGGCGCAGCGGACCACGTTGCCTTTGGCGCTGCCTACGTCAGTCAACACCGACTGCCCGAGATCGAGCCGCGCGAGTTCGGCCAGCAGGCGCTCCATCGCCAGGATCGGGACGGCAAGCTGAATCACGTCTGCGCCCTGACAGGCCTCAGCGAGGCTGCTAGCGCAGCGATCCACTACCCCGAGTTCGACCGCTAACTCGCGCGACCGTGGGTCCAAGTCAAACCCGACGACCTCGCCACAGTGCCCGCCTTCACGCAGCCCCTTGGCGAACGAGCCACCAATCAGACCCAGACCAACGACGGCCAGTCGAGGCAGCGGCTTCGTTCCGGGGAGCGGCTCGCCGTTTCGGCTCAACGTCCAAGCGCCTTGCGCAGAACTTCCAGAAACCGTTCGTTCTCAGCGCCGGTACCGATCGACACCCTGAGAAAAGTCGGCATCCCGTAAACAGCCACAGGCCGTACGATCACTCCGTCACGCAGCAATACCTGGTTGATGGGGGCAGCGTCACGGCCAAAATCGACCGCTATGAAATTACCTTTGGAAGGTATCCATTCCAGCCCCAGCTCTTTGAATCCCGCTTCCAGTTGCTGCATACCAGCGGCATTGCTGGCACGGCTTCTGGCCAGGTATTCGTGGTCATCAAGCGCTGCACAAGCCGCGGCTTGCGCGAGGCTGTTGACATTGAATGGCTGTCGCACGCGATTAAGGACATCCGCGATCTGAGCTGAACAGATCGCATAGCCCACGCGCAGCGCCGCCAACCCGTAGGCCTTGGAAAAAGTGCGTGAAACCAGCAGGTTCGAGTGCGAGCTCAGGAACGCCAATCCGTCCGGCAGCTCCCCATCATCGGCATATTCGATATAAGCCTCATCGAGAACCACCAGGACATGCTCAGGCACGGCAGCCAGGAATTGCTCCAGCGCTGCGGCGCTGAACCAGGTACCTGTAGGGTTATTGGGGTTGGCGATAAACACGACCCGGGTGTTCGCATCAATGGCGGCCTGCATGGCATTCAGATCATGCCCCCACTGCTTGGCAGCGACAGCCCTGGCCTCAGCGCCCACAGCTTGGGTAGCAATGGGATAAACCGCAAACGCATGCTCGCTGAACACCGCATTGAGACCAGGGGCTAGATAGGCCCGTGCGACCAGCTCGAGTATGTCGTTGGAGCCATTTCCGAGCGTGACCTGCTCGATGCCGACGCCGTAACGCTGCGCCAGTTTCTGCTTTAGCGCGAAACCGTTGCCGTCGGGATAGCGGGTCAGCTCATCAAGCTGCGCGCGGATCGCATCGAGGGCTTTCGGGCTGGGGCCCAGCGGATTCTCATTGCTGGCCAGCTTGACGATGGACTGCGGATCGAGATTGAGCTCTCTGGCCAGTTCTTCCACAGGCTTGCCAGGCACATAGGGCGACAGCTTTTGCACACCTGGCTGAGCCAGCGCAAGGAAATCACAAGACATATTCAGCTCCGCTGGAGCTGCAAGCCCGGAGCGTGAAGCCTGAAGCGCCAGGCAAACGACGTTGCTCTCGACTTCCAGCCTCAGCTGCCAGCTTGCAGCTGCTATTTAGAGTACTGCTTTGGGATAGGACCCCAGCACCTTCAGTGCCACCGCTTCGCGGCCGATTTTCTCCAGGACATCCTTGATCAAGGGATCCTGATGGTGACCGATGCAGTCGATGAAGAACACATAGGTCCATTTGCCGCTGCGCGACGGCCGCGTTTCGATCCGCGTGAGATCGATGCCATTGGAATGAAACGGCATCAACAGCTCATGCAGCGCGCCCGGCTTGTTGCGCATGGAAACGATGATCGAGGTTTTGTCATCACCGGTGGGCGGTACTTCCTGGCTGCCGATGATAAGAAAGCGTGTGGAATTGTCCGGGCGATCCTCGATTTTTTCGGCGATCTTGGTCAAGCCATACAACTGCGCCGCCATGTCGCCGGCGATCGCAGCGGAGTTCCACTCGCTTTTGACCCGCTTCGCGGCGTCTGCATTGCTGGAAACCGCAACGCGCTCGACGTTTGGGTAGTGCGCATCAAGCCACTTGCGACATTGCGCCAGCGACTGGGCATGCGAGTAGATACGGGTGATGCGATCCGTCTTGGTCGTCTCGCCCACCAATAAGTGATGATGGATGCGAAGCTCGACTTCGCCGCAGATGACGATGTCGTGCTCGAGAAAACTGTCGAGGGTATGGTTGACCGCCCCTTCGGTGGAGTTCTCCACAGGCACTACGCCGAAATTGACCGCACCGGCAACCACTTCACGAAACACCTCGTCGATCGCGGCCATCGGCTTGCTGATCACCGCCTGGCCGAAATGCTTGAGCGCCGCAGCTTGGGAGAAGGTGCCTTCCGGCCCGAGGTAGGCAACCCGCAGCGGCTGTTCCAGCGCCAGGCAGGACGACATGATCTCCCGGAAGAGGCGTGCCATTTCCTCGTTATCCAATGGCCCCTTGTTCAGCTCCATGATGTGCTTGAGCACCCAGGCCTCGCGCTCGGGGCGATAGAACACCGCTTCCTCGCCCTCGGCGAGCGCGGCTGTCTTGACCCGAGCCACGTCCTGGGCGCAACGAGCCCGCTCACTGATCAGCTCGAGAATTTTCTCGTCGAGACTGTCGATGCGTACACGCAGCGCCTTCAGCCGGTCGACATCGCTCATCAGCCGTGCTCCTTCTCGAACTCGCGCATATAGGCGACCAGCGCTTCGACCGCATCCAGGCCGACCGCGTTGTAGATGGAAGCACGCATGCCTCCCACTGAACGGTGACCCTTGAGGTTGAGTAGCCCACGCGCATCCGCACCGGCCAGGAACGCTTTGTCCAGCTGCTCATCGGCAAGCCTGAACGGGACATTCATCCAGGAGCGGGCGTTGGTGGCTATTGGATTGGAATAGAAATCGCTGGAATCGATCACGCCGTAGAGCAAGTCCTTCTTCGCGCGGTTGCGCTGCTCCATGGCTTCGACGCCACCCTGCTCCTTCAGCCACTCGAATACCAGGCCCGAGAGGTACCAGGAAAAGGTCGCCGGCGTGTTGTACATCGAACCATTGTCGGCTGCGATCTGGTAGTTGAGCATGGTCGGGCAGCTGGAACGCGCCCGTCCAAGCAGGTCCTCACGAACGATTACCACCACCAGACCCGATGGCCCGATATTCTTTTGCGCACCCGCATAGATCAGACCAAAGCGGGAAACATCCAGCTGTCGCGAAAGAATATCCGACGACATATCGACAACGAGCGGGGTGTCGCCCACCTCCGGAACCCAGTCGAACTGCAAGCCGCCGATGGTTTCGTTACTTGCATAATGCAGGTACGAGGCATTGGCGCTCAGCTTCCACTCGTTCTGGCCTGGGATGGCGAAATAGTCATAGGGTTTGGCGCTGGCGGCTACATTGACGTGGCCGAAACGCTTGGCTTCCTCGATGCTCTTTCGCGACCAGATGCCGGTATCAATGTAATCGGCGACGCCATCTTCAGGGAGCAGATTCAGCGGTATCTCGGCAAACTGCTGGCTGGCACCGCCCTGCAGAAACAGCACCTTGTAGTTCGAAGGAATGCTCAGCAGATCGCGCAGATCCTGCTCGGCCTTCTCGGCAATCGCTGTGTACTCGTCACTGCGATGGCTCATTTCCATAACGGATAGACCGCGTCCATGCCAGTCAAGGAGTTCAGCCTGGGCGCGCTGCAGTACGGCCTCAGGGAGCGCGGCCGGGCCAGCGCAGAAATTGAACGCGCGTTTGCTCATCTTCGTTCTCTCAAAAACGGTCGATACCTAGCTCGCTCCGTCCGTGCCAAGGGCTCGGCTCAGTGCTCGCCATTCCTTCATCTGCAAAGAGGCACACACGAAACGACGGCGAAGCCTTCAAGGCTGCGCCGTCGTCCGATCAATCCTCGTCGTCGGTGGGCACTACATCTGGCGGAACGTCGCCCCCGCCGCCCAGCAAATCATCTTCGCCTGGCTCGGTGCTGACTACGGGCATTTCCTTATCCAGCGCATCCTCATCGATTACCGCCTCGATGTCTTCCAGGACGTCCTCTTCGGAAGGTTCTTGCACCCGCTCAAGGCCTACAAGATGTTCATTCTTGCCCAGCTTGATGAGGGTAACGCCCTGCGTGTTGCGGCCCAGCGAAGACACCTCGTCGACACGGGTACGCACCAGAGTGCCCTGATCGGAAATCAACATGATTTCCTCACCTGATTGCACCTGAACTGCGCCAACCAACGGCCCGTTCCGATCATTGGAGACCATTGCAATCACACCCTGACCGCCACGACCGCGACGCGGGAACTCATCCAGCACGGTGCGCTTACCATAACCGTTCAGGCTCGCCGTCAGGATCTGGGCATCTGGCTCAGGGATCAGCATCGAAATCAGGCGCTGCCCTTCAGGCAGGCGCATACCACGCACACCGCGGGCGGTACGGCCCATGGTGCGGACGTGCTTTTCCTTGAACCGGATAACCTTGCCGCCATCGGAGAACAGCATCACTTCGCGCGCACCATCGGTCACGGCGGCAGCAATGAGGGTGTCGCCCTCCTCCAGGCCAAGCGCGATCAGACCCACACTACGCGGACGACTGAATTGCGACAGCGGCGTTTTCTTCACGGTGCCCTTCGCGGTCGCCATGAAGATATAAGTACCGGTAGGCTCGTCCACCGACTCGTCGGTCTCGTCACCCTCAATCGACTCTTCGACATCATCGATTTCGCCGATGATTTCGGCGTCTTCGATATCATCGTCGCCGTTCAGCTGTTGCTGCCGCGCCGCTTCGATATCGACCTGCAGCATCGCGGTGATGTGCTCACCCTCGGACAGCGGCAGCAAGTTCACCAGCGGACGCCCGCGAGACGTGCGCGAGGCCTCTGGAATTTCATACGTCTTGAGCCAGTACACCTTGCCTTTGCTGGAGAACAGCAGAAGCGTGGTGTGGCTGTTGGCGACCAGCAGATGCTCGACGTAATCCTCTTCCTTCACCCCGGTTGCAGCCTTGCCGCGACCGCCCCGACGCTGAGCTTGATAAGCGGCAAGCGGCTGGGATTTGGCATAGCCGCCGTGGGAGATGGTGACGACGCGCTCTTCTTCGGTGATCAGATCAGCAAGAGTCAGATCCAGCCGCGCTTCGAGAATCTCGGTACGACGCGCGTCGCCGAAGTCGCGCTTGACGCCTTCGAGCTCCTCGCGGATTACCTCCATCAGGCGCACCGGGTTGGTCAGGATGCGGATCAGCTCGCCGATCTGGGTGAGAATCTCCTGATACTCGCTGAGCAGTTTTTCGTGCTCAAGCCCCGTCAGGCGGTGCAGGCGCAGGTCAAGAATGGCCTGGGCCTGTTCCGGCGACAGGTAATACTTGCCGTCGCGCAGACCGTACTGCGGATCGAGACCTTCAGGACGGCAGGAGTCGGCACCGGCGCGCTCGACCATCGCCTCAACTGCACTCGATTCCCACTCCTTGGAGATCAGCGCTTCTTTAGCTTCGGCCGGCGTCGGCGAGGCCTTGATCAGCGCAATCACGGGATCGATGTTGGACAGTGCGACTGCCTGGCCTTCGAGAATATGCCCACGCTCACGCGCCTTGCGCAGCTCATAGACGGTCCGGCGGGTGACGACTTCGCGGCGATGGCGAACGAAGGCTTCGAGCAGCTCTTTGAGGTTCAAGGTACGTGGCTGGCCGTCGATGAGAGCCACCACGTTGATGCCGAACACGCTCTGCAGCTGGGTCTGGGCGTAGAGATTGTTAAGAACGACCTCAGGCACCTCACCACGGCGCAGCTCGATGACCACACGCATGCCGTCCTTGTCGGACTCGTCGCGCAGCTCGGTGATGCCTTCGAGCTTCTTTTCCTTGACCAGCTCGGCGATTTTCTCGATCAGCCGCGCCTTGTTCAGCTGATAAGGCAGCTCGGTGATGACTATCTGCTGACGGCCACCCACCTTGTCGATGTCTTCGATGGTCGAGCGGGCACGCATATAGATGCGTCCGCGACCGGTGCGGTAGGCCTCTACGATGCCGGCGCGACCGTTGATGATGCCCGCGGTCGGGAAGTCTGGGCCAGGAATGAACTGCATGAGTTCATCAATGGTGATATCGGCGTTT
>Ga0222713_10007011_pt1 | contig 10636 bp, 10 predicted proteins | sample C33_649DmetaG_FD_165061 | JGI IMG/M metagenome (GOLD analysis project Ga0222713, IMG submission 165061) | Estuarine water microbial communities from San Francisco Bay, California, United States - C33_649D | ecosystem: Environmental > Aquatic > Marine > Unclassified | place: USA: California... | reverse complement strand
AAACATGCCCCAGATGATACATTACCAACCATAATATCGTTCCAAGACTTATTGTAATAACCGCTTACCCCGTAATTCCAAGATAAATTATCTGATAAATAATTTGTATCAGGAAGCGTAGAAAGGTAATCTACAACTTTGACTACAGTTGAAAAAGTGCGCCCACTTAAAGTTGGTACACTAGCTGATAAAGAGCTATATAAGGCTACTTTTATTTCATACTGTCCTGGCCAGTTATATATGTGGGATGGAGAGAACTCTTTACTATACGTACCATCTCCAAACCACCACACAATATCATATAAAGATGTTATTGCAGATTCTGTAGCGCTCGTTGCGTAATTTAAAGAACATGTAAACGGTGTAGCTAAAGTAAACCCTGAAACATTATTAACTAAGGTAGCGGAAGCCCCAGTAACAGTGGAAGAAAACGTGGACCCATAAACTGTAAAACCGTATATGTCTTGTGGCGTGATATCCATTTTTAACTTTTAATTAAAAGTTTACTATAGAAGTGTTTCTAGTAACTTCTAACTCAACAACCACTCTTGTCATAAGCTCATCAATATCGTCTAGATATACCGCTTCAAAATTTCTTAGCGTAAAGTTTTTAGTGGTTGATATAATGTCATTTATAGGGTATGAAGGGTTGTATACAATAAGAGATAAACCATTAGTTGATTGATCTTGATTGGTGGTAGTAACTTGTTTTACTCCATCAAGAGCTAAAATGCTACCAGTTATATCAGTAAGGTTAACTGTAAATCCTAAAGTTATTTTAATAGGATTAAAATATGTTTCAAAAATGTTTTTTACTCTGTCTTTTATAACGCTTTCTGGTATTTTTGAGTTTCTTAATAAAGTAACTACCAATCGAGAATTAGTAATATCGGTTAGATCTACTGCGTCTTTACCTAGCCCCATAGTAACAGCTTTATAAACTGGATCCATTATAACTAATTCTGAAGTTAAAGTTTTTTTATCACTTACAGACGAGATAATTAATTGTTTTTGGGCTGGAGTTAAATAATTTACGTAGTTGTTTGTAATTAACTTAGTTGCTTTAGGTAAAACATAAACATAAACATTATTAAAATTACACGCATCAGCAAACGCCATTTGATTATAAAGCACTCTATAATCTTGACCAGGATTAGTTAAACCTATATCATAAAGGTACTTTAGATGACCATTAGTATATTCATTATTATTAAGAGCTTTAACATCATTAATAATATTTGCAAAAGAGTTTTTAATAAAAGACTCGTAATCAGATGAGGTGACTACTCTAAATTGAGTTCTAAATGTAGCGGGCGCATTTGCGCGTATACTATTAACCCCTTCTGCTTCAGTAAAAGAAGTAGAGATGTTACTATTTGCAAAATCTAGATATAGTATATTAGTATCATTAAGTAATGTTAAATCTGGGCTTATAATATCTTGTTTAATTATATTAAACTGACCAGTAGAATATAAAATTGCTGGCTGACCATTAATTGCTCCGCTACCTACTTCTCCATCAGCGCCGAGAGATTGTAAATAATACACCGATACAATATCCCCAGCTGTTAATTGCAAGCCGTTAATATTATTACCGAATTTAATTTCGTAATTTTTATTGCCGTTTAAGCGTATTTCAATTTTTTGAGCGGTAGAATTCTCAAGGTAAAGAGACTCAGAGCGAGTCCACTTTGACCATCTTCCATTATTAATACTTTTTACATAAACGTCTATATTAAAATGGTCTATAATAGTATCTTCTCCTGGTACAAGAAATACTATTTCATTAGCTTCTCCACGCGCCGTATAAAGCGGGTATTCTATATAAGTGCCCTGGTATAAAAGGTATTGGTCTCCTACCGTTGTTAAATACTCTGCGCCGCTTTGTACTGTTTTTGTAAACGTTATATCCGTGTTAAACGAATATGTGGCATTACCAACTCTTACAAAACTATAGCGTGGTATTGTATAGGTGCCATATTCAAGGTCGGCCGTAGCTGATGTAGAAAAAGAAAGAGTAGAGGTTTGCGAGCCCACCGGGGAGTAGTTAATAAGACTTACTATACGATTAATATTTTCATAAATCTGGGACTCACTGAACATAGATTCAGTTGAAGTCTGATTAAGATAATACATTAAAGTGTGGAAGGAATAAGCAATAATATTATTAATAGCAGCAATATTGGACCCTTCGAAATATTGATCAGTAAATAACCCACTATCGGTAAGTCGTTGGCGTATAAAATCTCTCAGAGATACAGCATCAAAAGCAACATACTCGTTCTTTTTTATATCTAAATTAAGACTATCAGTTGTATTACTTGTTGCCATATATTATAAGAGATTAAATCCGTTTTTTGTAAGAGCGCCGGCGATGCTAATACTGCTGTTTAATGTGGGCACAATCATATTTAATGTTACTGTATACATTTGCTCGTCTATATTTACTTCTACATTAATACCTTGTATAGTTACGCGTGGTTCATACACTTTAATGCCTTTAAAGATTCTATCCCCTATAAGTTGAGCTATAACATCAGAAGCTGGCTCAAACAAATACTGAAGCAAATTTAACCCATAATCTGGATTTAATAAGTTTTGTCCAGGCATAGTATTAAATAAAGTTACAATTGAATTGTTTATAGCAGCTAAATCATAGTCTGAAGTAACATCTCTTTTAACAGGGGAGCTAAAGTCTAGATGAAGGTCTGAGTAAATGTGTTTATCGGTAGTAATCCGAAAACTTGGGGCTAATGTATTAAAGACGAGGCTTGCCATGATTAAATACTTAGCATTACAAGCTAGTTTCCGGACTGTACTTATTATTGCTTTGATTTAAAAGTTGTTAGTTAACTCCCGTGATAATAGGTAGCTTTTACTAAATATAAAGATATGAGTCACTTTAAATCAGTCTTTTTGCCTTTGTATGAAACTATATACGATCGTTATAAGCAAGGCGCAGGTTTCTTACAGGGCGATGTTGTTAAGCTTAAATCTAATTATAAATCAGTTAAGGGATATGAAGACTTAGCTGCGATGATTCAACAACGCTTAGAAGATATAAGCAAATCTGGTTATAATTTACGGATAGGCAAATTGCACACTCCAAATACTAGCGCTGGCGCGTTAGGTATAAACACTGGTATGCCAGCCACTCATGTTGATCTCTATCAAGAGCCATCCCCTGGCTCCTATGGTAATCTAGTAACTATTCCTATTGGTTTAATAGAAGTAATTGATACCGGAGTGAGTTTACCTCCTGTCTCAGCCAAGAGTAAGCGAGCTAATAAAGACTATATTAAGCCTGGCAAATGGAAAGCTAATAAAGACGAGCCAGAAACGAAAGAACAGAATCATTCAGGGTACGAGCAGAATTGGATCAAAAAAGGGGATTATAAACTAGCTGAAAAGAATATAAAGCCTTCTGTAGGTGGTAACAAATATAACGATGAAAAACCTTCAAATTTTAAGCCACTTAAAGGCAATAAAAAATTAACAAAAGAATCAGTTGTAGCTCTTGAAGGCCTTTATATGCAAATGATTACTGAAGACGCTACTAACGATGTAAATCCGCAAGGGTATTCAGTACCAGAATCTAACGAGTCTAAAGTAAAAGCAGGGTGCTGGAATGAAAAAACTAATTCTGTTGTGCCAGAGTGTATGTACGAGGATGGCTCTATAAAGCCTGAATGCTATAAAGAACAAGTAAGTGAAGTACAGCCTGTAGCAATTCAAGAATTTCAGACGCAAAAAAGATATATGGACCAGGAAGAGTTTTTAAATAAATATGAAGACGCAGTCAACGGATTAACTGATGCATACATAGAGAACGAATACTTAGATGAAGACGAGGCTCGGTTAAAAGCTATACATACTATAGCGGATATGAAAAAAGTAGAAATAACCGACTTAGAGAGCGCTTAAATTAATTAAACACGAGAAGAAGTTAATTTCTTGATCCATCACTAGAGCGCTTCTATACAAAGACTCAGAGACTTGCAGTAATGCAAGTCTTTTTTTGTCTTCAGGTAAAGAGCTCTTATAAATTGCATTAAATAGGTCTTTAAGTAATTTAGGATAATCATTACCAAACACTTGCTCGCTCTCAATAACAAACTTGCGTAGAGACATTAAGTCGTCTTTAGACGATAGTTTCTCCAGGATGTCCTGTGCGAATCCCTCGTTATTAATGGTGACTTGTAGATTGAGTGTACTATCAATAACACTACGTTGTATGTAGTTAATAATACGTCTAAGGTCTGGATAATAATAACGGATAACCTCTTTAATACGGTCTATTTGATCTGCTGCTACCTTTACATTCTCTTTCTGTAGAATATATACGATACGTTTAGCATACTCTTTAATAGGAGGAGTAAAATCAGTAAAGACCTGACACCGTGATTGGATAGGCTGAATAATACGATGTAGATAATTACCAGTAAGAATAAACCGGGTATTACCAGCATACTCTTCCATAACATTGCGTAATGCTCTTTGACCAGCATCGGTAAAGTTATCGAATTCGTCTAAGAAGATAACTTTAAGTTTACCGTCAAGACTCTTAGTCTGAGCAAACGTAAGAATAGAGGTACGTACTTCATCAATACCGTTCTTCTCACTAGCATTAATATAAAGATATTGAGCATCTAATATCTCATTAACAATTACTTTAGCTAAAGTAGTTTTACCGGTACCTGCATTACCCACTAGTAATAGGTTAGGTATCTCTTGTTTACGTCTGCATTCTTCTACGAACGTACGAAGTGTATCAGAGAGAACCATATCGGCTAGCTTAGTAGGCCGATATTTCTCTACCCAAATACTTTGAAGCTGATCGCTAATTGTCATTACTCAAGCCGTACCGAGTCGATTATTATAAATAATTTCGCTAGCGCGCTCTAAAGCTTTATCAGACGAACCAAAGCCTTTCTCCCCACGTTTTGACTCACTCACTTCCTCAGCAAACTCAATATTAGCTTGAATGAGAGGGTAGAGAATAAGCTGAGCTACTTTATCGCCTGCATTAAACGTTTGATCCTCTGTACCGAAGTTATAAAGCTTAACACCCATGTCACCGCGGTAGGGGTTATCAATAATACCAAAATGAGGAAAGATATGCTTTTTAAAGCCTACCCCAGACCGACCTTCGACTCGAAACCAGTAACCAGGGGTCACATATGCAAGCTTGAGACCGACTGGAATCACTGCATATCCTTTAGCAGGCACTATAGTCGTCTCTACAGCAGTAACATCCAATCCAGAATCTCCAGTATAAGGATCGTTATGATTGTACTTAGGTAGTACCGCCAGCTCATGCGTTTTTACGAATTTAAGAGTTACAGGAAACATAGTTTTATATTAACCTCTTAACAAAGTTTGTCCACCGAAGTTATTGTTATTCTCGTTTACCCCAATAGCTTTATTGGATGAAAGCCAGCTGATAAGTTGTGCTACCTTATCGGCGGCGATAATGAATGTGCCGTGTCCTTGTACAGTTACGATTACTTCTTTCATAGTGTGTTTATAATATACTCTGCTCTTGAAAAAGCCATGCCCAGTATAAATATTTTAGTGAATATCCCCCCAGTGTCTGGCAACCCAGATAATAATGCCAATATTATAGATTCTATTGATGCGTTTATTGCCGGTTTAAATCCGCCAGCTGGAACTACTGTAGCTACATCGGTAGTAACTAAAACAGTAGGAGCTCCTGCTAATAATAGTGTGCCTGTAGTTCCTCCAAAAACAGATGAGGAAATGAAAGACTTTGTACTAAAGCATTCAGCTGAATTAGTAGAAAGTAGTGTTAAGAGTATAATAGAGTTACAGAAAATTACTGTAGCTACCGGAGACCCGGAAATGATGGCAGGATTAGCGAGTTTAATTGCAGCAAGTACTGGCGCAATTGAAACTGTTAACAAGTTACATTTATTAAATAAAAAAGCAGAAAATACTCGCGAGCTTAAAAAACTTGAGCTTGAAAGCCGTAAAGAATTACAGCAACTTAAGAATGATGGATATCTTAATTTACCTTCAGCTAATACTAATATATTAGTAGCTACTAGAGAAGAGATTATAACTCAGCTAACTGGTAAGGCTAAAGCTAGGGCAGTAGAGGGTACTATTGAGGTGGTGACTCTCTCAGCAACTGAGCAGATAGTTGCGCCTTATGTTTTACCGTAGCACAAATTGTGGCGCGATGAGCATGCCATAATACAGCTACTATCATTAAGCCGACTACTAAACCTATTACCCACATCGGAACCATTATAGCTACATAAGCTAAACCAAAAGCTGCTAAACACACTCCAAAGAACGTTACGCTCTTTAAAAGTACCCCAAGGATTAAAAATAGTATTCCGACGCCCACTAATGCTTTAATCATATACCCGAGCATTTCTTGTCTTTGTGCTTCTCGTGCTAGCTTAACTTTGTCGGCAGTATCCTTAGCGATACGCTCAATCTCAGTTTTTCTATCAGCTTCTAATCTTTCAATAGTTTGTTTATTAGCTGCTCTTAGAGTGTCTTTTTCTTTCTCTTTAATTAAAATAAGAGCTTCAGCTGCATCTAATGCGGCTTTCTGCTTAACCGCTAGATCAATATTTGCTTTATACTTTATATAAAGCTGGTCAATAGTTTTAGTTTTTTCTATATCTAGTTCGTCTTTAATTTTTTCTTTTTGCTCTTCAGTGAGTTTATCTCCGCGCATCATAATTTCTTTAGAACGTAAATGAGCGATAGTGGTGTTAATATCTATCTTTTTCTTTTCTTGAGTTATTTCATATACCCCATAATTTAATTGACTGATTACATTAAAATTTTCATTGTCTTTTTTGGTTCGATCATCATATACTTTCTGTAGATCTTCTCTAAATTTAGCATAATCTAGTTCCATTTTTTTACGAGCTTCTTCTACTTTTTTATCAGCATCAGTTATTTGTTTAACATTTTCATTTACCTTTTGGGCGGCGACTACTGAGCCAGTACTACCGTTAGCTAAGCTCTTCCATTGTTCAGGCCACTTTACGTTAGGAAACATTGAACAACCAGTGAGTAAAAGACACATTAAACTTAGATATACATAACGCATAACTATATTTACCTAAGCATCAGTTTTTCTGTAGTAATTAATAATCTTTTGAAGATCGGGGCGACAGAGCGCGCACTTTTCAGCACAGCACATATACCTCTGAAGATGCTCTATAGTGTTAATGCTCTTTATGTTACGGATTAATGAGCATACTTCGCTATAAGATACATTATAGCACACACAGTAGGTACCTACTAACTGTTTTTTAAGGGCGTCGTCCATTTAATACAAATACATTTACATATACCCTTCGTAGTAATATATTGTATTCTCTTTCAGAGTAACAAAAATGACGGTCTCCCCACACGTCATAATAACCGTAAGGGTCATTAGGATAGCGTGTGAGTAAAGAGTTTAAATCGGTTATATTAAACATGCTCCACCTGCACATGCTTGACCTGCTAATGTAGTTGCATCAACAAATGTCTCGTTTATTTCTTTAACCTCGCCCCACTCAATAATTTTATGAGTGCGTTTAATATCGAGCCATCTTTTCCATAACCAAACATGCTTAAGGCAATAGGTCATTTTGCGAATATCCCCCTCGAAATAACGTTCTGCGAATTGAGTGGCTCTACGTACAAACTCTTTTTTATCTTCTTGACCTGCGTTATTGTAATTCTCTCTATGAAAGAGTACTGCGCTGGAAGCATCCCAAAGATTGTCGTTAAATGCTCTTAGACCGTCAACAATAAGGCCTGAGGCTAAAATAGCAGCATCCCCATAGGTCTCGGCAATTTCTTTTGCATTTAAAATAGTGCAAAGTGGGGCCTGAACATAGTCTAGATCTCCTGAGGAGGATAGTAAAGATATACCAGCAAACCACTGACGGTTCCTATAGATATAATCTCTTACCTCGTCCCATTCCTCGGGGCGTACTGTAATAGTATTACTTACATTATGACGTAGCTCAGGCATTACACAAAGATCTTTATTAGTGCCAGACTCTACCCAATTTTGTTGAGTGAGTTTAACTTTGTCGAGTAACTCAACCGCGCTTAAATGGTTCTTTACAATAGCACCTTTAGGCACCTCGCAAAGGAATGTAACTACTACGTCTGTACCAGAAGCACTCCAAGCAGACTTTTCTACGGCTTCTGGATTAGTTTGCTTGTAGATCTGAGCAGGAAATTCATTACGATTTGCTTGAACCCGGCGCATATAACGATGAGCATGATGAGGATGAACCCCACTAGCAGTACCTAGAACACAGGATGTAGTACCGGCAGGTTTTACACAGGTTGTACGCGCTGCAGGGTTAATACCGATAAGCTTGGCGATCTTTTTGTTCATCTTCTTGATCTCCTGCGCGCCTTTGCGTTGAATATCTGGCGCAAGAAGAATATCAGGGTTATCCATAATACCTGTAATCGAACAACCGAGAAGAGCTTCTCTTTCAGTAATCTCTTTGGTTTCCTTACTGACATACTTAAAATTACTATAACCAGCTTGCATCGTTCCAATTACTGCTGAGGCGCGGCATGCCTGTAAAAACTTCTCTTCAGTGTCGCAATAGCGGCCATTAATCTCGGTAAGATTACAGAACTGCCAGCCAGAGCGGCCATCCTCGGTTTGAGGGTATAGACCAATTTCTACACAAGGGTTATAGCCGCAGTCCTCAGAATCAGCAAAGACGAATCCAGGCTCTCCGAATTGCTTGGTCGATTCAATTAATGCATCAAACTCTGCCTTGGTGACATCTTTCTTTACGAGTAACACAGAGTTATTTGAACGACCGCGTTGTGGATTCTCCTCGAACCAGTTACCAGTTTTAGCTGCTAACATTTCAGCGTCGTCTTTACTAAACAAGCAAATAGTAGCAGAACGACGCACACCACCTGATAGAACCGCGTTACTGCAATGCATAATAATATCATACACATCAATAGGGCGTAGTTCAGCAATATCTTTATTTTGAAGACGACTTGTAATAACTTTACGTGCGCGGTTAAGAGAGTCAGCTAATCCATTAGGGCCTGGAGCCTTAAATTGACCAGCAATTAATGCTCCTTCCGGTCTGATATTTGAGAAATCGAATTCAATGTCATACCCGAAATAATCAGGCATGGTGGGCTTTAAGAAGAAAGAAGACATTAACACGCCAACACAGTCAGCCCAGCCCTCAATACTATCTTCAGGCTTATATACCTTTTTACCTTTTGTGGTCGCAGCAACTTTAGGTAATTTCTTAACATGTTTATGTTGTACACTAAATCCAACACCGCACCCGCAGAGTAATAAATACATTGCCTCTTGGAATGCAGCGGGGCGATCAATATATCCAAAGGAACAGTTATATACCTTTGCGTTATGCTTGAAGATTGGGTCTCCACCAAACTGAAGGAGTCGTTGAGCACCTAAAACTCTTTTTTTCCGTACTTGGAGCTTGGCGAATTCAAATTCTTTCTTAAACTCGTCATTCTTTAAAGCTTCTGCGTATTGAGTAGCATGCATATCAAATACTCTTTCTACCATTTCGTCCCAGGTTTCGCGCCGTTGCTTTTCGGGCAAATACTTTGCATACTTTGCGTATGTGGTGTAGTCAGATAGTGCTTTTAAACTCATAGGAATATTATTTATATATTATACGGGCAAAATATAATTTTTCCCGCAATAAAAAAAAGTTATAAGGGCCCGTCTACTTGTTGGTGTTATACAAGTTGAGTTTTTTTACTATAAATTTTACAATTTCGCTTCTTACGATATCTTCTTCGGTAAGATAAAAGACATGTACCCCATGTTGGCGGCTAAGGTCGTCATTAAAAATATTGCACATTTTATCAAAGCCGGATTTACCATTTATATCTGATTGCATAGGATCCCCGCAGATAAAAAGCTTACTAAAATGGCCTACCCGTGTCAAGAGAGTGGTAAGTTCTTTCTGGGAAGAGTTCTGAGCCTCATCCATAATAATACCCTTAGCATTCCAACTTAATCCTCTGAGATAGCCAGTGGGCTTACCTTGAATACGCTTCTCTTTTTGAAGATTATTTATATCGGATGTATCCAACATCTCTTCGAGTTTCTCCATTAATGGCTCTAGATAGGGTGAAAGCTTTTCTGTCGCGTCCCCTGGAAGAAATCCCATTTTATTATCACTACTTTCTACTATACTACGGATATAAATTAAATCACTTACCTTTTTTAAATTCATTAACTCTAGTACAGCAAGAGTTGCGAGAAAGCTCTTACTACTACCGGAAGGTCCTGAGAGAAATACTATCTTAGTGTTATTATCTAAGGCTATTCCGAGAAATTCTTTTTGTCGGATTGTTAAATCCGGTCGCTGCTTTATTAGGATTGGCCTATTTAGTTTTTCGTTTTGGTGTACTATAAGACTAGTGTCTTTAGTAGGATGTTGAGAGTTAGGTTTAGACGGACGCTTTTTTTTGCTCATCTAATAATACTTACAAGAGCCATAAATATAATATATGCTATTTAATAACTTTGATACAAAGGTGCAATCTCTATTAAAAGAGTTCACTGAGACATTTCCGGTAGAAGTACAGGAAAAGAAAGGCGCTCGTTGTACTAAAGTGACAG
>Ga0222713_10007006_pt1 | contig 10638 bp, 11 predicted proteins | sample C33_649DmetaG_FD_165061 | JGI IMG/M metagenome (GOLD analysis project Ga0222713, IMG submission 165061) | Estuarine water microbial communities from San Francisco Bay, California, United States - C33_649D | ecosystem: Environmental > Aquatic > Marine > Unclassified | place: USA: California... | reverse complement strand
TATGCAAGTATAAGTGGCCCTACTATATGCAACATGGCTAAAGGACCAGTAATATTAGAAGAAGGAGATGTCCTAAAGATTGAATCTTCTGTTACATCTGGTATAAGTGGAATAATATCAATTTTAGAAATGAATAGAGAGGATAGATAATGCCATTTATAGAACAAGAAGAGTCTTTTGCTAAACAAATTATTGATGGAAAAGAAGTAGAAATATATAGACCAAGAGTAGAAGTTACTCTTAAAAATTTAGAAACAGGAAAAGAATATATGTCAGATGCGGAAGCAATGGCGGATGTTCAAGATGCCAATACTAGCACTAAACCAGAGCATATTTCAAGAAGTGTGCATGTAAAAGTGTTAAGTTTACCGTTAGGTGCTAATACCAACCTTGGTTAATATATTGACTACTGTTCTAAAAACTAGTAAATTACGAGATTAAGGCTTAATTCAAGACTAGCCAGCTTGCCATGGATTTCATTTTTGATAAAGAAAAGTTAAAAGATATACATGAAGTAATATCTTTATATCAGAAATTTGATAAGTATAGGTTTTGTTTAGACAGAGAATCCTTATACTTTGATATTCTGCCATCTTTTCAATTGAACCAGTATAAAATACACAAACATGGAGATGAAGTGATTGCTTTTACAAACTGGGCTTTTTTAAATAAAGAAGCCGAAAACTACTATACAAAAACAGGGGATTTAGAACCTGAGCATTGGAATAGTGGAGATATTTTATGGCATATTGACACTATTTGTGTTAAAAACATAATGCAAGTTATGAGATGGACAAAACAATATTTTACAGATTTATTAGGATTTAACCAACCAATTAATTATTTACGTATATCCGATAACGGAACTATAATTAGAAAATCAAGGAAACATACATATGGGCAAAGTTAGAAAATTTATTTCAAAAGTAATACCAAAAGAAATAAAACCTTTTGTTCCTTACATTGCGGCAATGATACCTGGAGCACAATTAGGTCTAGGTGCTTTTGCAGCAAACAATCCGATGATTTATAAAGCACTTATATCAGGAGCTGCTAAAGGACTAACCGATGATAAAGCAAATTTAAAAGACATACTTACAACAAGTGCAATTTCAGTTGCTCCAGATGTGATTGGAAAAGGTTTAGGAAATTTTGCACAAAAATATGGTGCTGTTGGTGAAGGTGCTGAAGGTTTTAATGTTTTGACTAAAGCTGCAGATTATGCAGGTCAAGCAAAACAAGCTATTGAAACTAGTCCTTTTTATACGTTAGGTGCACAAGGAACAGCGGATGCTACTCAACAATTAAAAAGAATTAATAAAGAAGAATTGGAAAAATATAATAGAGATTTAGAATCACAAGGAGTATTAAATAAAAGTGCAAGAAGACAAGCTATGTATGATATTTACAAAAATGCTGGATGGGATACCGATTATGTCAATTCCATATTAGATACTTATGGATATGCTAAAGGGGGAAAAGTTACAGATTCTAAAAAAGATATGCCATCTATTCCTGCAGATGACTTTGCAAAAATTTTAGAAGATTTTATTAAACAACAAGAAACTCAAGAAAAAATAAGAAGAGAAAATAAAGCAGAAGGTGGTACTGTAACTATTTCAAAAAAAGAATATGAAAGATTAAAAAGTAAATCCACAACAGAAGATATCTCATCTGGTTTAGGATATGCTACTAAAGGATTTGAACAAGCATTTGGCGGTCCTTTAGCAGGGGAAGTCGCTAAACCACAACGAATCGTTCCTGGTTTTGCTGATGGTGGAGTTACTAATACAGAAGTTGCAAAATCTTCTGATCTTCTTAATGAATATAAAGCTTATATATTTGAAATGGAAGACTTAGGAATGCCTCCAGTTTCTTTTAGAGAATGGTATCAAATGAATTATGGTGCAGCTAGAATGGGTGTTGCAAAAGGTGGATCCATTGCAAAAGCAATAGAGTCTGGACTAGATAGGGACACAGCTTTAGGATATTACAATGATTGGTTAGAAAAAGGAAAACCTGGAAGTTTTGAAGATTTTCTTGGGTCCTTACTTATAGAAAACTATGCAGAAGGTGGTAAGGTAATGGTAGCAAGTCATTCTGGTAATGATACTTTATCTGAACAATTATTTGAAGAATTTTTAAGTATGGGAATGACACCAGATCAAGCCGCAGAAGCTGTTAGAGATTATTTTAATAGTTCTAAAATGGGAATGGAAGATGGTGGTAAAGTAGTACCAATACTTCCAAAGGGAGTTTTTTATAAAGGTAAAGCAAAAGATTATCCCGGAGCAAGTAAAGCAATAAAAGATGCTTTAAAAAAAAATAGAGAAAAAAAAGCTGAAGGTGGTTTATTAGGATTAAAAAAAGGTGGTGTGCCAGCTGAATTTGATTACCGAGGTGGTGGAATTATTAAAGTAGGTTCTAAACCAAAGGCAGACGATGTTCCTGCAAGACTTTCTAAAGGAGAATTTGTATTAACTAAAAAAGCAGTGGATGGTTTAGGAAAAGGAAGTAATAGAGAAGGCGCTAAAATTTTATATCAAGTAATGGATAGATTAGAGGCGATTGCATAATGGCTGAAACAGTAACACGACAGCTTAGGGAACCTTTTGTAGAATCCGCGGGTCTTGGAGTTACAACAGAAGGTTTACGTTTATTACAACAAGCGTTACCAACAGCTACTTATACAGGGAAACAATTTGTTGCCGGACCTTCTGCTTTAGAAACACAAGCAGCATCCGCAGCAGCTGGTTTAGGAAATTTATTAGGGCCTCAGGCATATCAACAATTTATGTCTCCTTATCAAAGGGAGGTTATTGATACTTCTCTTGCAGCAATGCAAAGAGAACAAGCAAAAGGATTGGGTGCTTTACGAAATCAAGCAGTTCAAGCAGGTGCTTTTGGTGGTGGTAGAGAAGCTGCAATGATGGGTGAATATCAATCTAATGCAGATTTACAAAGAGCATTAATGGAATCACAATTAATGCAACAAGGATATCAACAAGCGCAAGCGCAAGCAGGACAACAATTACAAGCAGCACAAGGTCTAGGAACATATCAAACACAACTTGGTGGACAACAAAGACAATTAAGCCAAGCAGAACTAGCCGCGCAACAAGAAGCGGCAAGAGAAGCTGCATTTGCAGATTACACTAGACTTGGATTAATAGGACCACAACTTGCGTCTGTTATCGGAGGATTCCCTGCAGCGACTCAAGTTCAATCAACACCACCTCCTAGTACTACACAACAGTTATTGGGACTTGGAATTGGAGGAATAGGATTAGCAGGAGCTGCTAAATCTCTATTTAGTTAATAATGAGTAGAATTTTAAGAAGACCAATGTTTAGAGGTGGACGCGTCGAGAGCCGCGGGACGGGGATTACTTCTGGTTTTGTAAAACCAAAAAGAGGACTTGTAAATGAACCAGGTGGTTATGCTGGTGAAGGTACAGAAGTTGTAGATATTTATCAAAAAATTAAAGAAAGAATGCCTGCTAGAAAACCTGAATTAAGTTTAAGTGATTACTTACAAATAGCATCTACAGGTGCAGATATTTTTGGAGCTCCTTCAGAAGGAGGCGGTTTTATGGGTGCATTATCAACTGCTTCTAAACCACTTGCAGCATTAGGAAGAAATTTAGCTGGTGGATTTGCAGGGAGAGAAAAAGCAGATACGGATTTAATGAAGTCTTTAGTAGGTGCACAAGCTGAATACGACATAGGAAGAATGAAAGCAAATAAACCTTTTGAAGTAGATGTTCAAATTGGATACTTAGATAAATATTGGAATCCATTAATTGAAGCTGAAAAAGATCCAATGAAAAGAAAAGCATTAGTTGCAAAAAGAGAAGCAGAAAAAAGAGCCGTTGTCAGAGGAGAAACACTAGCTTCTAAGTATAAAGTATTTGCTCCTAAAAATGTTGAACTAGCACAAGATGTAGTTAGTGAAGAATTAGAAACAAAATTAGGAAGACCTCCTACCTCTAAAGAATTAGCAGACGGAGTTGCAGCTTATTTATTAAATATTTCACAAGCTTTTAGTGAAGGATATGCTGATGGTGGTAATGTAACTGCAAACATGAATATGGAAACAGTTACCCCGCAAGGAATGACAGACACTTCTGTAACAGAAACAGTTGCTCCTGATACACAACAACCACAACCTATGCAGCTATCTTATGATGAATTAAGAGCTAGATTACCTAAAGAAATTACAGATGATATTGTTACATTATTAGCAAATAGCTATGAAGCTTTGGCTGACTTTGCTCAAATTGCAACACAAACAGATGTAGATACTTTTAATTCTAAGTATGGAGTCGAATTAGTATTACCACAGGAGGCATAAAATGGCCGGTCTTTTGGACATTAATTTAGACACTGCAAAAGAAATAATTTCTGAAACTGTTTCTGATACTAAAGAAAAACTTACTCCCAAAGAAGTAAAAAAAGAAGAAGAAAAAAAGTTTGTAACAAATCCATTGGATATGTTACGCCTTTTTCCATTAACAGCACCTATTGTTAGAAATCTTGAAAACCAAGATAAAATTTTAGAAGTACAAGGTAAACCAAAAAAATATTTTCCAGAAACAAAAAAAGGAGAAGTAGAGTTTGGTAGAGAAATAGATAAAGCTATTATTACAGGAGCAACTTATGCGGTTAAAGAACCTTTATCTTTTTTAACAGCAGGAATAGATTATGCTTTTGATACCAATACAACAAAAGCTTTAGATAAAGCTACCAATAATTTTTTAAAAGAACACGGTAATCCAGAAACCTTTGCTGGGGATATGGTTAGAATAGGGGTTCAATACGGAGTTCCTTCTACTCTTATGTTTAAAATGATTGGTAAATTACCTCAATTAAAAACATTAGGACCTGTAGTTGAAAAATATAAAGGATGGAGAAAATATTTAAGTTCTATTGAAAACAAAGCAGTACGAAGAACATTAAAATTAGGAACTAGTATTGCTAGAAGAGCTGGACAATCTGGATTAGCATTAGGTGCAACAGATGCATTGGTTGCTGAAAAAGATAGGTCAACTTTATTTTATAAAAAAGTAAATGAAGAAGGATTAGAAGGAAGAGAATTAGCAACAGCAAGATTTATAAATAAATTAAAATTTGCACAAGAAGGTGCTACTGTAGGGGCTGGGTTTTCTTTAGCCGGAAAAGCTTTGCCTTTAGCAGCTAAATATGGATTATATAAACCAACAGGTGCGGTTGTAAAATATGGATCTAAAATAGCAAATCCTTTGGTGCAAGGAGCAGCTACGGTATTATCTAAAACACCTGGATTAAAACCAACTATAGGAGCTGTTAATGCAACTGCTGATTTTATTACTAAAGAATTAGGAACAAGACTTTTACTAGGAACAACAGCACTAGGAAGACGTGGAATAAAAGAAGTTGGATTAGCAAAACTTCCTCCTTTTGAAAAATGGAGAAGTTTTTCAGTAGAAGATGTAAGACCTATACGAGCGGCTTTAAAAAAAATAGATAATAAACTTTCTATTCTTAGATCTTATGGAACAGAAACAGCAGAACAATTTAGTTTAGGTTCTCAAGCTAGACAAGAAATTACAGCTAAAGCTAGAGTAGTAGAAAAGTTATTACAAAGTATTGAAAAAAGATCTTATAACTTAGCTAAATCATTTGAAGGAAAATACAATACAGCTACAACATCTCCTTCTTCTCAAGAATATTATTTAAATAGTGTATTAGAATATTTAAAAGGACAGAAAACATTAAAAACATTACCTAAAGAATTGCAAATTACAGCCAAAGCTCTTGGAGATGAGATGAACAATATTAGAAAAACATTTGGAGACCTACTTCCAGAAGGTGATTTAAAAACAGCTGTATTACAAAATGTAAAAGGATACATGAGAAAATCATTTAGTATTTTTACTAATCCAGAATATTCTGTATCTGAAGCAGATCCTATTTTTAAAGCAGCTCAAAAATTAGCTTTAAGTATTGTAAATAAAAATAAAGATTTAATAACTAGAGCAGGAAAATTTGTAAGAAGTAAAGAAGAAGCTTATGCCAATATTAAAACAATGCCACAAGCTAAAGAAGAAGTGGCAAAAGATATGGTACGAAATATCTTACGTTTAGGAAAACAAGATGGATATGACCCTATTAAAGTATTAAATGATATCGCTCAAAAAGAATTAAGAATGGATAGATTTATTGCAACAGGGGAAGAACTTCCTAATGTAATTCAAAAATTATTAGGAGCAGAAAATAATTTAAAAGCTTCTGTGTTAACAACTACTGCTGGTATGGTTGGACAGTCTACTAATAAATTAATGTTTGATAAAATGGGAGAAGTTTTAGTTAAAGCTGGAATACTATTTAAAAATCAAGATGACGCTATTATGGCTGGGATTAAAAATCCTGTCCCATTAAGAGAAGCCAAAGGATTAGGATTAATGAAATCTACTTTGGTTAATTCTAAAAATCCATTTTATGGAGCGCCTGATTTAATTAATACGTTACAGACATTTGAAGGACCTTTAGATGGTTGGATTAAATCTGGATGGTATAAAAATTTGTTACAATTAAAAACGGGAGTACAATATGGTAAGACAGTTTTATCTCCTGAAACACAAGTAAGAAACTTTTATTCTGCTGGATTTTTTCCTTTAGCTAGAGGATTGATCGGCGGAAGAGCATCTGTTACTGACGGAATTAAAATGGTAGTAGATGATATTTGGAATGCAGGTAAAGGAGATGCACAATCTGAATTAAGATTACTAGAAAATATTAGAGAAGGAATTAAATATGGAGTATTAGATGAAAGTATTGTTGCATCTGAATTAAATGCTGTTTTAAAAGAAGTTAAAAATGGTGCTTATAAAAACATAGATCAATTAGCTAAATTTTTAGAAAAAAATCCTATTACTGAAAAAGCTCAAAGACTATATGCAGGAGGAGACAATGTTTGGAAATGGTACACCTATAATTGGTATAAATCATTTTTAAAAGATTTATTTAAAAATGACATGAATGCGGCAAAAACATGGTTTAAAGATATTGCTGGAAGAGAACTACAACAAACTACTTTACAAGGAGTTAAAGTAGATATGGAAGAGGCTATTAAACAAGGGGCTGCTTGGTATACTAGAAATACTGTACCTACTTATAGTAAAGTACCTGAATTTATTAAAGCATTGCGAAGAACTCCTTTTGGTAATTTCGTTTCTTTCCCTGCTGAAATGTTAAGAACTACTTTTAATAATTTAAATATTTCCATGAGAGAAGCTGCTTCAGATAATCCTCAATTAAGAGCTATGGGATATAGAGGATTAATGGGTTTATATACTACATTAGGAGGCGCTTCTTATGCTATTAAAGAATTATATAACTCTTTCACAGGTTTTACTCCTGATATGATGGATATATATAAAAGATATTTTGCTCCTGAATATATGAAAACAGGAGATATTATTGCTGTTACAAAACCTGAAAAAGGAAGATTTAAAATAGTTAATTTGTCTGATTTTATTCCACAAGCTGCTGTTTTAGAACCAATTGAAGCAATGTTTAATAAATTAAAAGAACAAAAATTAAATCCAAAACAAACTACTGATTTCTTATTAGATATGTTTGGAAGTATGGATGGTCCTGTTGGTAAATTTTTAGAATCTTATATTTCTACACCAATTGGATTTGAACCAATTATAGATTTTACTGTACGTGGTGGAAAAACAAAAACAGGAACTACTATATATAGTGATACAGATTTACCAAGTCAAAAAATTGAAAAAACAATAGGACATATGATTAAAACAATGGAACCAGGACTTTTTACTACTGGTAGAAAATTTTATGATGTGTTCTTTAATCAACCAACGCCTTCTGGAAAAATGAGAGATTTAGGTGACTTAATTATAGGTGCTTCTACAGGATTAAAACCACAAATTATAGATATTAAAGAAGATCTAGATTACAAAATTTCACAATATTCTAGAATACGAACAGATGTTTATAAAGGAGAAAATTTTTATAAGTTTACTGATTTATATAATAGAGGAGGTCAAGTCATTGTAGATGAATTTGTAGATATACAAAGAGAAGCATTTAGATTGCAAAAAGAAATTTATGATTCTATTCAAGGTGCAAAACAATTAGGATTGACTAACTCAGATATTAAAAAATTATTTAAGAAAAGAGAAGGATTAAGTTCCTCACAAGTAAGAGATATTATGAATGGTAAATTTACTCCTGTTAACTACAGTGAATCTTTATTTAAAAAGAAAATTGAAACTTTGAAAAAAAGAGAAAAAGAAAAAGGAATAGATTTTAATTTAAGTAAAAGTTATATTTTTCCCAAAGCAGGAATGAAAGGAGTTATTAGAAAATTAAAAAATGATAAACTAAATGAACAATTTTATTATGATCGTCCAGAACAACCATCGATAAGTCCTTCTTTTAAAGAGGCTCCTGTAGAAGTTCAACCTAAAGAAAAAAATTTACTTAATATAGAATCTGAAAAAGCTTCTAGACAATCTTCTATGAAACCAGTAACACCACAACTACCTCAAATGCCTTCGCCAATGCTTGCTTCTCAACCTACACCAGTTACACAAACAGGGTTGACACAAAGTGAAATGGCATTATTATCCCCATCTGAACAAGCCATTAGGCTTAAACAAAGAGGAATTGCGTAATGGCAAACGGTAAAAGACCAGAAACAACCGGAGAACATATTGTATCTTTATACGGACACGTTACAGGAGTGAAACGTGACGTAGACCAAATTCGATGTACACAAAAACATATTCATGAAGACATTGAGAAATTGGGCGGTAAAGTAGACAAGATCTACTGGGTTCTCTTAGCGACGGTGGGAACAGTCGCGATGTTTTTCTTTGAAAAACTATTCAAATAATGAAACTATCAGCCAATTTTGAATTAGCGGAGCTTACTAAAAGTCAGGTGGCTGAAAGAAAAGGCATCCCCAATAATCCATCTCCAGATCAGATTGACAATTTGAAATCTTTATGTATTAACGTACTTCAACCAATTCGTTCAGAGTTTGACAAACCAGTTATAATTTCTAGCGGATTTAGAAGCGCGGAGCTTTGCATTGCTATTGGCTCTAAACCAACGTCCCAGCACGCCGAGGGAAAAGCAGCAGACCTGGAAATACCAGGAATAGACAATATGGAATTAGCAATGTGGATTAAAAATAATTTAAATTTTGATCAGTTAATTTTAGAATTCTATAAAGACGGAGAACCAAACAGTGGTTGGGTTCACGTATCGTGGAGCGGGGAAGATAATCGTAATCAAACTTTACGTGCAATTCGTAATGAACATGATAAAGTTGTTTACAAACCTTGGTAATATAGTATGAGCAATGAAGTATTAGTACATAAACATCTTATTGTCAGAGCAGAAGCTGTTAAACCTCCCATGGAAGTTCAGTTTCTAACTGATTGGTTACATAATTTTATTGATTCAATTAATATGAAAGTATTAATGGGTCCTTATGTTGTTTATCATGATGTGCCAGGTAATAGAGGAATCACAGGTGCAGCTATTATAGAAACTTCACATATTGTAATGCATGTTTGGGATGAACCATCTCCAGCATTAATGCAATTTGATGTATATAGTTGTGGTGAGTTTGACCCTGAAACAATTTGTAAACACATACAAAAAAGTTTTGAAGTGTCAAAAATAGAATATAAATTTCTAGATAGAGAGCATGGTTTAAAAGATGTATCGGGTGGCTATCATGTATATAAAGATAGATTAAAAGATTTAGTTGCAAAAAATCATGAACAAAAAGAAAAAGAATTAAAAGAAAAACTTTTATTACAAAGTAGAAAAGAAGTAGATATTAACAAAAACGGATCCGGATATACTATTAAAAGTGGTGTAAATGCAGGTAAAACTTTAGCACACATACAGATACCTACTAAAAATATATAATGAAAATAGATGTTAAATTGTTAGTTGGTGCATTAGGTACCATACTAATAGGTTTAAGTACTTGGGTATTAGTTTCGGTTGTTGAACTAAAAGAAACTACAGCAACTATTAAAGGAGAATTGTTTATTATTAATGACCAGTTTGGTAGAGTTTATAATTATATTAATTCAAAAAAATAAATATGGAAACTTTTATAATGATTGTAATGTTATGCCACCTAGATTTTACAGGCCAAGAAGGATGTATTCCTATGACTCCTAATCCACAAATTTATTACAATTCTAAAAAAGAATGTATGAATGCTAGTGTTGAAAAAATGGAAGATATGAAAACAGTTGCTATTTACAATAATATAACAGTCACACAGATATATGCTACTTGTGTAAAAGAAGGTTCTTCTACATGAAGTATTGTATTTACAGAGTTTATATGGGTTTTTGTCTTTTATTAAATGATTGTAAATGTAAAAAAAACATGAACAAAAACATAGACGATTGCAATCCTTTTAGATATTCTCTGTAAAAAGTCTTACACAGAAGCACACAGATTAACGAAATCACCCCTTGACAATACCTAGGTACCCCCCATATATTGCATATTGGTGCAACAATTGGGTTGGCCAACTAACTTGCTTAATTTAACAAAGGAGTAGTATATGACAAGTTTTGATTTAATAAATTCAGTA
>Ga0222713_10007004_pt1 | contig 10639 bp, 9 predicted proteins | sample C33_649DmetaG_FD_165061 | JGI IMG/M metagenome (GOLD analysis project Ga0222713, IMG submission 165061) | Estuarine water microbial communities from San Francisco Bay, California, United States - C33_649D | ecosystem: Environmental > Aquatic > Marine > Unclassified | place: USA: California... | reverse complement strand
CAACGTCGCCGCCGGGTCGGACGCTTTCGGATTCTGGTACGCCCTCCCCGATGCCCCTCGCGGCTTCTCGGTCGGTCAACCCGACCGTCCGAATCGGACCCCGCTCCTCGCCTTCACCGGCAACGTCGCCCACTCCAATCGGCAGACCGGGCTACACGTCGACGATGCGCCGCAGCCCGATGGCACCACCCTCTCCACGTCCTACCAGCCGCGCGCCGTGCCCTCGCAGCCCGGATCCGCCACCGTCCCCGCGTACTTCCTGCGGTTCCTCGCGTATAAGAACAGCGGGCGGGGGGTCTGGCTCCGGGGGCGCGATCACTACCTGAGCGACGCCGTCCTCGCGGACAACCAGATCGGGGCCACCTTCGCGAGCGCGGCGAGTTTCCTCACCGGCTCCCTCGTGGTCGGTCGCACCGCGAACACCATCACCACGCGCGACCTCTACCGTGGATTCGAGTTCTACGATGGCCCCGTCGGTGCGCGCGACGTCACCTTCGTCGGCTTCGGCGGGAGCGGGATGATCCCGTGGAGCGCCCTCGGCTTCAATCGGAATGGTGGTGCCGGCAATGCCTTCGCGCTGAGCACCCTCAATGGGGCGGAGCGGCTCACCTTCGTCGAGTCGACCCCCGTCTACATCGAGCCCCCGGTCCGTACCAAGGATGGCGACAAGGGAGCGGTCTTCCAGGATCTCACCGGCTCCGCCACCGGCACGGCGGGGCGCTGGGTGGCGGCCAACACCCCCTTCCTCACGACGGGAGAGTGCACGCTCCGTGCCGCGTGGAACGCGCAGATCTGCCCGGGGCCGTATCTCCGCGCCGTCGTCGAGGGCAGTGGGACCACGACGCCGATCGCGCCCGTGGATATCGTGCGCGACGGGACCGCGGCGGAGCGCTTCGTCGGATCGGGGACGTCGATCAGTCTGGTGATCTTCGCGGCGATGCCGGGCCGCCGATACGACCTCACCCTCGGACAGATCCCGACCACGCTCTCCCTCCGCCTGCTCGAGGCACGGACCGGGGAATGGCTGACCTTCTCCGTCGGGCTCCCGCAACGTCCCGTCTCCGTGCTGAGTGGAAGCGTCGCGGTGCCCGAGGTCGCGACCCCCGCGCTCGTGGCGGATGCGAGCGGGATGGCGTTCGCCTGGGATGCCGCGCAACAGCGGCTCCATCTGCGGGTCGTCACGTCCTCGACGGGGTCACCGCAGGGATCGGTGACGATCCGGGTGCGCCCGTAAGGGCGAACGGCGGCGTCGGCCGTCGCGGAGCGGAGAACACCGGCGACGCGCGTTCGATCAAACGCGTTCGCAGTGACGGGGTGACGGACCACAAGCGAGCATCGGATAGCCAGCGGCATCTGCCCGCCCACGCCATCCAGGACCGCTTGACATGTGTCACGTTACACGTTACATTCTCCCGTGATCAAGAGCTTCGCCGACAAACGGACCGAAGCCTTGTTCCGCGAACGCGTTGCGTGGGGGGTCCCACCCGACCTCGTTCATCGGGCGGCGAACAAGCTTGACTTGCTCGATGGAGCGAAGCGGCTGGACGACCTGCGCATCCCGCGAGGGAATCGATTGCACGCCCTCCGCGGTGATCGCGAGGGCCAGCACGCGATCGCCGTGAACGACCAGTGGCGCCTCTGCTTTCGGTTCGTTCACGGCAACGCCTTCGAGGTGGAGTTCTGTGACTATCACTGAGGATCGTGTGACCATGGCAATCCCGAATACGCGCGAGCGAATCAGGCGTCCGGCCCACCCCGGTGCGCTCCTCCGCGAAGAGTTCCTTCCCGATCTTGGGCTGACGATCGCCACCTTGGCCGACGCGCTGGGCGTCTCGCGGCAGTCCGTGAACGAGCTCGTCAACGAGCGGCGCGCGGTGAGCGCCGAGATGTCGCTCCGGCTCGGTACGCTCTTCGGGATGTCACCGGAGATGTGGTTGGAGCTCCAGAGTGCGGTCGACCTCTGGGACGCGCGCCAGCGGATCAAACCGGAGCTCGCCAAGATTCGCCCGGTGCAGGCGGCCTGAGCCATATTGGGCGGATGCCCCCTCGCCCACGCCGCGCCATCGCACGCCTCGCGCTTGCCTTCGGCCTCGCCCTCGTCGCCTACCTCGCGCTCTGGCCGGTCCCGATCGATCCCGTCGCATGGGAGGCCCCCGAGGATCGCGGCTTCGTCGGCGACTTCGCGCTCGATTCCACCCTCGCCGGCGCGGAGCGCATCCCACTCGGCGACCACCCGGGCCCCGAGAGCGTGGCGCGCGATGCTGAGGGACGGCTCTACGCGGCGGCCCGCGATGGGAGCATCGTCCGACTCGACGCTGATGGGCGGAACCCGAGTGTCTGGGCGCGCACCGACGGGCGCCCACTGGGGCTCGCCTTCGGCACGGACGGCACGCTCTATGTGGCGGATGGGATCCGCGGGCTCCTCGCCGTCGACACCACGGGGCAGGTGACCGTCCTCGCGACCGAGGCGGAGGGGCGACCCTTCGGCTTCGCGGACGATCTCGACGTCGCCCCCGACGGGCGCGTCTACTTCAGTGACGCCTCGAGCAAGTTCACGGTGGCCGCGCGCGCGGATGCCGCGGCGAGCACCCTCGACGTGCTCGAACATGGTGGACATGGGCGGCTCCTCGAGTGGGATCCGATCACGCGACAGGTGCGGGTGGTCGCGGCGGGACTCCAGTTCGCGAACGGAGTCGCCCTCACCGCCGATGCGCGCGCGGTGTTGATGACGGAGACCGGCGCGTATCGGATCATCCGCGTCGAGGTCGAAGGGCCCGATCGCGGGCGGGTGACCCCGCTCGTCGAGAATCTCCCTGGCTTCCCCGACAACATCTCACGCGATGCTTCAGGACGCTTCTGGGTCGCGCTCTTCGCGCCGCGGAAGGGGATCGTCGATCGGCTCGCGGGGTACCCCGCGCTGCGGAAGGTGATCGTGCGGATCCCGGCGGCGCTGCAGCCCAAGCCGGCGCGCCGGTCGCATCTGATCGCCATCGACGAGACGGGGCGGGTGCTCGACGACCGGCAGGATCCGGCCGGCGGGTATGCGCCGATCACCGATGTGTTGGCGACCCCGGAGTGGCTCTACCTCGGCAGTCTGTCGGAGCCGATGCTGGGGCGGGTGCGGCGGTAGGTAAACGCACGACGGGGCCCCGAGTGACCTCGGGACCCCGCCGCCCCCACCACCCAGTCATCGCGCTTATGGCTGGGTGTATCCGATCACCGAGTGCGCGATCACCCAGATGCTGCCACCGCTCACGTTCACGGTGTACTGCCCCGGGGCCACGGTCGGTACGGTCTTCTTCCCGCTCACACGCATCGGCGCCTGGGTGCTCCCGGCGTAGAGGTGCTCCTCGAGGATCGAGTAGCCCGGCAGCAGGTTATATGTGGCGGTCACCGTCGAGCCGGTATAGGTGATGGTCACCGTCCCGACCAGCGTCCCCTTCGACAGGTCGTTCTGCCCGGCACCGACGTACACGTCGTACGTCCTGGTCCCCGGCCCGCCGAAGTTGATGGTCCAGCCCCAGCGGGTCGCGAGACCGAGAGCGCTGAAGGCGGTGGCCGGGTTCCCGCTATAGGCGAACGCGGTCCCGATCGCATCGCCGCCGCTGCTGCAGCCGGTCACATCCACCGTGACGGAGGCGGTATCGGCCCCGGTCTCCTCGTTGTCGTCGGTGACGAAGCTGGCGATGTTCTCGATCAGCACCGGGACGCACGCGGTGTAGGGGCCGTAGGTCACGCTATACAGCACCTCCCCCGGCGCGGTGAAGGTGCCGAGCCCAGCGGGGACGCGGGTATCGAAGAGCGTCACGACATCATCGATGAGGGTCGTCGGCTCCCCGAAGACGACGAGGTCCTCGAAGCTCGTCGAGCGCCACCCGCCGGTCTCATCGACGGTCACCGTCCACGTCTCGAGGCGCGAGGTGGCATCGGACACGGCGAGTGAGTAGTCACAGGTGAAGCTCTCCCCATCGGCCAGCGTCTTCGGGAAGACGGTCGTGCCGCAATCGATGACCGCCGCGGCCCCTGCGATATCGGCGTCAACCCCGAGCACCACGCCACTCACGCCATAGCCCGAGTTCAAGACGGTCACGGAGCCATCGATCATGAAGTCACGATCGGTCGAATCGCGGGTCGTGGTCACCGTGTAGTCGACGAGGAGCGGGCTCCCCGTCGCGATCGACGCGGGGGCGCTCGCCGCTTTCGCGATGGCCCAGTCGAAGTCCCGCGTGTAGAGACCAGCGCCCTCGATGCTCGCGCCGAAGCGTCCGTAATAGCAGAGCTCGATGTGCGAGATGGCAGCCTGCACCCCGCCGGAATTGGTCGGGGTGTACTCCCCACCACCGGACGACGCGCCGCCGGCGTATGAGAAGATGAGTGCGCCGTTCCCTGCCTTCATGATGATGGCGTCGATCGGGATCGTGCTTGACCACGAGCCGAGATTCTTCGTGTCGGTGAAGGTGAAGGTGATCGGCCCGATGGTGACCGGGCTGCCGATCGCCGGGCTGTCGACCTTGTATCCGCCGAGATAGCCGAGGCCGGTGCAGGTCGGATTCCCCGAGCGGAATACGGGGTCACCGGTCCAGAGGGCGGTGGTGGGACTGAGCCCGTCGGCGAGGTCCGTCAGCGGCGAGATCGGGGCCTCGTTGCAGGCCGCGAGGGTGCCGAGCAATCCGACGGCGGCGATCCAGCGGGTGAGTGCGGTAGCGGAATCCCGCCAGGTGGATGTGGTGAATCGGGTGGTGCGCATGGTGTGCCTCGTGTGGTTGAGTGTGGCCCTCCCATGATGCCCCACGGACCGCGCGCGACCTATTGAACGAATGGCCGAGATTTCTATGTCCGACGATCGGCGTGATAACGGTCCCAGGCGCTAGACGAGCGCGTGCTCGCGCGCGTGGAGTACGAGCGCGATGCGATTCCCGATCCCGAGCTTCTGATACACGTGGTGCAGATGCAGCTTCACCGTCCCCTCGCGGATCCCCATCCGCCCGCCGATCTCGCGATTGGACAGGCCTTGCGCGACGAGCTGGGAGACCGCGATCTCCTGTGGGGTGAGGGTCTGCGCGAGCGCGGTCAGGGTGCTGCCTTGTCGCAGTACCTGCGTGAGCGCACGATGCGCGATGGGAGTGTCCAGCCAGGTATGGCCTGCGGCCACGCTTCGCACGCAGGTGATTATCTGCAGCGGTGGCATCTCCATCGTGATGATCCCGCGCACGCCATGGCGCAGCGCCTTCACCGTATCGGCATCACGTATGGTGGTGCCCATCAGGATCACTCGGGTACGCCGCCCCTCGCTGGTGATCGCCTGTGTGAGCTCGAGCCCACTCATGTCGCGGAGCCAGAGATCCGTGATGAGGATGTCGGGTTCCTCGGTGCGGACGAGGGTCAGCGCCTCGGCGCCGGTCGTACAGGTCGCGACGACCGTGATATCATGGGCGTCGTGCAGGGACTCGGTCAGACCATGAAGCAGGATGGGGAAGGTGTCGCAGAGGATGACGCGAATCATGATGTCTCACCTAGTCAGAGGACGTCCGGCGCGATTGCAGGACGGTTATGACAAGGAGAGTCGCCGCTGGAACCAGCGAGGTGTATTGAGCGATAGGTGTAGCGCGCTAGACCGATGGTTTAGGTGGTAACGTTATAGTTGTCCAAAGTCATCCTCCTGCGTGCGCAAGAGGAGCTCCACGCGATTCTCCACCTCGAGTTTCCCGTATACGTGGTTTAGGTGAGCCTTTACCGTCCCCAGGGCGACCCCGAGCTCGGCTGCGATCTGCTTGTTCGAATGGCCTATGATCACGAGCCGAGTGACCGCGAGTTCCTGTGGTGTGAGCAGCTGTTCAAGCCCTGCGCTCACCATATCCTGACGGATGATGTGCGCGAGCGTCTGACGCGCGAGCGCTGGTGCAATCCAGGTGTGCCCGGCATGTACGCTGCGCACGCAGGAGAGGATCTCGTCCTCGGTCATCTCATAGTCGAGGATTCCGTGGACGCCGATTCGTAAGGCAGCGACGGCCTGATCATCGGTCAGGTCGACGCCAAGGGTGATCACCCGGGTGCGCAGGTGCTCCCCTGCGATCCTCCGAGCGAGGTCGTGAGCGCCCGAGTCATCTCCCCGGAGCGCGAAGAGCACGATGTCGGGATCGAGCGTACGGATGCGGGCCAAGGTCTCGGATCCGTTCAGCGAGGTGGCGACGACTTCGATGTCCGTCGCCGACCTGAGTATGTCGACCAGGCCATTCAGTATCATCGGGTACATGTTGCAGCAGATGACACGGATCATGCATTCTCCATCATACGAACCAAGAGATATGGTGTGGTCGATTAAAGTCAACCTTCCGTTATTTATTGTCTCTTGACTGTTACGATGGCTGCCGTCACATCGAGAAGGCGTTGCGTCATATTGTTAGGATGCTCACCACCCTGACGCTGGCCCTTGTCCTGACGCTCCCGCAGCCTGCCGATTCCATCCGGTTCCCGACCGTCACCTTCGACAATCTCGAGGGGCGTTCGCTCACCCTCCCCGCCGATTTCAACGGGGAGCGGAATGTGGTCTTCGTCGCCTTCCTCATGGAGCAGCAGAAGGACGTCGATACCTGGGCGCCGTGGCTCAAGCAGACCCTCCCCAAGTACCCGGGGTCGGACTTCTATGAGATCCCGACCATCCAGCGGATGGTCGCGCCGATGCGGTGGGTGATCAATCGCGGGATGCGCGGCGGGATCCCCGATCGCGCGGTGCGCGAGCGGACGGTGACGCTCTACATCGACAAGGGGCCGTTCAAGCAGGCGCTCGGGATCACCACGGAGTCGATGATCCAGGTGTTGTTGGTGGATAAGGCGGGTCGGATCTGGTGGCGGACGACGGGGCCGTACACACCGGCCAAGGCCGCGGAGCTGGAGAAAGCGCTCGCGGGGCGGTGAGGGGCGTGGGACTCAGCTCACCGCAGCTGGAGCCCGATGCGGAAGGTCCGCCCCATCTGCGGTAACCCGCACTGATCGTACGTCAGCCGGTCGAGCAGGTTGTCGACCCCGATACTGACCCGGAGCGCGGACCAGAGCCCGCGTGCATCGAGCGTGATATCACGATCGATCAGGGCATCGAGCCGCGTGGCCGCGGCGATCGTCTCGCGGGTCCCGCGATCGGGATTCAGACACGACTGCGCGCCGGTCGTGGTCGCCGCGGTGGTGAGCCGCGTCCGCGTAGCGATCGGGACGATCGCCGTCACCGAGCCACGCAGGTGCGGCACATACTCGGGGGCGCTCCGTGCGCCACTCACCTGGTCGATCAGCTGCGGGTCTTGTACGGTCAGGTCGGCGAGGAAGGTGCGGTCGGCCCCGCGCCAGGCGCCGAAGAGTTCGAGTCCCTGGGTGCGCTGCGCGTTGGCGTTCACGCGGATGAACGTCCGGTCGGGGCGCGTGACACGGACCACGGCATCGTCGAGCTGCTGCCGGAAGAGCGTCGCCTGCACCTCGCCCGCACCGCGCTGCCAGAGTGCGCTCACCTCGCTCGAGATAAGGCGCTCGGGCCGGAGATCGGGATTCGGGACGAAGCGCTGGAGGCTCCCGGAGTAGAGCTCGCGCAGGGCGGGGAAGCGCGCGCGGCGGGTCATCGCGGCGTTGAGCTGGATGCCGGGGCCGAGCAGGGTCTTGGAGAGACCCGCCCGAGCCCCCCACTCCTGGCGCGCCCCGAGCGGCGCCCGTCCTCCGGTGAGGGGATGCTCCGCCTGATCACGACTCCCTGAGAGGGAGAACCGTAGCTGCCGCGGGAGCTCCCAGTCGGTCTCGAGCGCCACGCTCGAGAGGCGCTGGCGATACGCCACCGGTGTGGCGGCCCCGAGGGTCTCGTCGTAGTCGATCGTTGCCGAACTGATTCCGAGGCCGATCTCGCCGCGCGATCCCACCGAGTGCTCGAGGATCAACCGCGTGGTCGTCGTGGCATCGTCGCCGCGCTCGGTCGTACCGAGTGTGCGATAGCTGCTGTCGGTGTACTGGTCGATGCGCTGGGTGCCGCGCGAGCGTCCCACGCGGAGATCGACGCTCCCGCTCCCGAGCGGCGTCGACATCCATCCGCTGGTGGCGGAGAGGATCGCGACATCACGATCCACCTGCGGGATGCGCCAGAAGCGCGGTGTGGTGAGGTGATCCTCGGCCATCACGCCGCGCGCGCCGCGCGCGCCGGTGACGGTCAGGCCAAATGAGGCGCCGGTTGCGGTGGTGTAGCGCACGCCACTCACATAGTCGCGTTGGGTGAGGTCGGTGTTGTCGCGTCGGCCCTTCGTGACGCGGCGGGTGAGCGCATCAGGGGCGACGAGATCGGGGCGATGCCGCACCCCGCCGCCACCGAGCACGGCGAGGGTCCCGGTGCCGATCGTGATCGGGGCGCCTGCGGAACCGGAGAATCCGAGCGCGCCGGTCTGATCGGTGCCAAGGGTGAGGAGACGGCGCGTCGCGGTGAGGCCCTCGGTGAGGCCCACCTCGATCGTCCCGCTGCTGATGTTGGGGCCGAGCATCAGGGAGGAGAGGGTGCGTCCCACGCGGATCCCGGTGGCGGCGCTGAGCGGGATGACCGAGGCGTCGGTGCGCGAGTCCCACCCGAGGGTGAGGGGGACCCCCTCGAGGAGGACCGCGGGTTGGCGCGAGTCGCTCGCGCGCAGCGAGAGCTCGGTCTCGCCGCGGGAGTTGGTGCGCACGCCGACGAAGGGGACGGTGCGGAGCACCGCATCGAGATTCGCCGCCGGGGCGGTGCGCACCGAGTCGACGGCGACCTCGACGATCGCGGAGCCCCCGACGGCGCGCGCGCGTTGCCGTTCGCGCACCACGACGGGGTGGAGGGGCTTGGCGGTGCTATCGGGGCGCGCCGTCGGGGCGGGCTGCTGCGCGCTGAGGAGCGCAGGCGCGAGGGCCGCGAGGGCGAGGGTGAATCGAAGCGCGTGCATCGTCTGAGTTACGCTCACGCCGCGGCGAGCGCTGACGGTCGGCCCGGGCATGACCTCAGTGCGCGCGCAGGAACTCGAGCAGCCGCGCATGCACCGGCGCCGACCGCTCGAGCATCGGGAGATGCGCCGCGGAATCGACGGGGAAGAACTCCGCCGCCGGGATCCCCGCGCGCACCACGGTGCTCCCCTCGAACGGGGTCACGCGATCCTCGCGCCCCCAGACCAACAGCACCGGGCGCCCCGTGGCGCCGACCTCGCGGTAGAGCGCGGGGAGATCGGTCTGGGCGAGTTGCTGCCGCGTGCGCAGGATCGCGCGACCGAATCCCTCGTAGCGCTGTTGGGTGCGGTAGCGCTCCTCCCAGTCAGGGAAGGCTTCGGGGTGGAGGAAGTCGGTCGGTTGTCCCGCCGCCATCTTCGGGACCTCTAGCACCTGCCAGAGCCAGGGGCCGAGGAGGGGGAGGGTGTATCGCGTCTTCATTTTGCGCGAGCCGAAGACGGGATCGATCAGGGTGAGCGACCGCACGCGCCGCGGATACGACCGCGCGAAGTGGCCGGTGACGAAGCCGCCGTACGAGACGCCGACGATGTCGACGGGGCCGGGGAGACCGAGCGAGTCGAGGAGGCCCTTGAGTTGGCGATCGGTGAGGTCGCCGTCGTAGTCGGTGTCGGGGCGGTCGGACCACCCGCGGCCGTAGAGGTCGAGCCGGATGGTCCGGAACCCCGCCGCGGTGAGCGCGGTGACGGTCGAGTCCCAGATGTAGTAGGGGACCGACATCCCATGCACGAGGAGGACGGGGCGCCCGGTGTCGGGCCCCGCGATCTCGTAGTGTGTGGCGCCGTCGGGGAGATAGACGAACTCCCCAGGGGCGAGACGTCGCGCCGCACCGGTGAGTTCGCGGTCCTCCGGATCGTGCTGGTTCGCGAGCGCGCCGACGAGTACCATCGTGCCAAGAACGATCGTGAGCCATCGCCAAGTGCCAGCGCGCGTGGTCATCTCAGCCCCCCGACCCGATCTGTCGCGTGTACTTGATGGTCAGCGACCGCGCCAGCGGCTCCCGCCACCGGGTGAAGCTGTCCGCCGCCTCCCCATCGTTGAGGACGATGAACAGCCCCGTCCCCGCGGTGTTGAGCCACCCGAAGCGCAGGTTCGCCGTGAACGCCTCGGCCTGGTTGTTGTACTGCGTCAGCGTCTGCAGGAAGACGCGCGGCGTGAAGAAGTAGGCGAGCTTCACCCCGATCAGCTGGCGGATGAAATCCCCCTGCTCGAGGTTCACATCCTGATAGTCGACGACGAGCGACGACGAGAAGACCGCGCCGGCGCGCGCGGTGACGGAGACGTTCGCCCCCGACCGCGTCCCCGTGTAGAACTCCCCGGCCTCGAGTCGTGCCAAGAAGGAGAGGGGGGCGCTCGGGTCACTCCCCCAATCGATCCCGGGGACGGTGAAGCGATACTGGCCGGGCGGGAGGACGATCCCGGGGGCGATCGTGAAGGGGCGCTGTAACCCTTCCGTATAGATGTTCACGTCGGGGCCGAAGCGCCCCCCGCTGTTGAACTCGACCTCGGTCAGGTCGATGTGCATCCACGATGATTGTAGGAAGCCATCGGTCCCCACCCAGCGCCGCAGACTCAGATGCGGGTTCCACTGGCGGACCTGCTTCCACTTCTGGCTGCGCACGAGCCGCATCAGCATCAGTTCGTCGAAGCGATA
>Ga0222713_10007001_pt1 | contig 10640 bp, 10 predicted proteins | sample C33_649DmetaG_FD_165061 | JGI IMG/M metagenome (GOLD analysis project Ga0222713, IMG submission 165061) | Estuarine water microbial communities from San Francisco Bay, California, United States - C33_649D | ecosystem: Environmental > Aquatic > Marine > Unclassified | place: USA: California... | reverse complement strand
TAAGCGTGTGTCTGCGAGTTGGCCTTTGCAGAACTCCAGCACATGCTTAAGCGTATGCCCAGTATCAGCAACATCATCGACGATAAGAACTTTTGAATCCTTCAGGTCAACCAAACTTGGAACCGGAGGAAGAATCATGGGAACTGCCAGGCGCTCATTGACACCGGTGTAAAACTCAACGTTCATGGTGTAGGTGTTCTTCACCGACAACGCGTACCCAAGTGCGCCAGCTGACAGCAATCCACCTCGTGCAATTGCCAAGATGATGTCTGGCTCATATCCGCTTTCTGCGACTTGAATTGCAAGTTCACGACTCGCTACTCCGAACATTTCCCAAGTCATGATTTCACGGATCTCGCTCAAAATTGCTCCCTCACTACAGGCGATTACTTGCCGCCAATCTAGTTCATTGAGCCTGTTCGAACGGGCAGTGACGACACCCACTCAAACAGCAATACCCCCGATCGGCCAAAAATTTTGAGGTCATCACGGCGAGACCAGATGCTGGATCGCGATAACTGGGATTGCCTTCGGCGATAGCTGCTTGATGACGTGATTGAATTTCTGTAAAGCGCGGGTGTTTAGGACTCAGACGTATGACAAGTGCTACATCGATTCCATCTGGACGAAGCACACTCATTGCAGGGCTCCCAGCATGGTCCAATACTCTGGCCAACTCTTCGTCACCACCATTGGATCGTTAATAACTACGCCTGGCGTCACTAGCCCGATTAAGGCAAGCGACATGGCGAGGCGATGATCGTGATGGGTGTTTACCATGCCGCCACGAGGCTTCGATGGGTGCACCGTCAGCCCATCAGCGAGTTCATCTACCTGCACACCGAGCACTCGAAGCTCGTGCGCGAGATCGCCAATTCGATCACTTTCCTTGTTGCGAATAAAGCCAACCCCGTTGATGGTGGTTGCAGTTTGCGCAAACGCCGCGACAACCGCAAGCGTTGGCACCAGGTCGGACATGTCACGCATATCGATTGTCACGCCCTGCAATGGACGGTCTTGTGGCCGCGACAGAACTACATCGTCACCAGCGACCTCAACGAAACAACCCATGCTCACCAGCACATCGACAAATTTGGCATCTCCCTGCAACGAAGAACGCCCGAGCCCTATTACCACCACTCGCCCAGCAGCAATTGCTGCGGCAGCAAGTGGATAAGAGGCCGAAGATGCGTCGGGCTCTATTTCGTAATGAGCACCAACATAATCACCTGTGTCATAACGAAATATGTGTTCACCCCGCTCAATTGGTGTCACTCCAAAACTGTTTTGAACACCAATTGTCATATCTAGATATGACTGCGACACGACTTCACCTTCGGTGACTATTGCCAGCCCACGAGAAAGCATGGGAGCAATGAGCATGAGTGCCGTAGTGAACTGGCTTGATGTTGTTGCAGCGATCCGTATGCGGTCACTTTTCTGTTCCCCACGCTTTACCGCAATAGGAAGAACACCAGCTCCATTGAGCGGTGAAACATGAAGCCCGATATCGCTCAGTGCTTGGTGCAAATCGTGCATTGGGCGTTTACGCAATGAATCTTCGCCCGTGATGACCACTTCTCCAGCACGCAAAGCACTCACTGCAGTGAGAAACCGAGCGGTGGTTCCAGCCAAACGAGCATTAATAACAATTGGCGACTCCTGATTGACATCAATACCCGATTCGAATACTGCTGTATTGCCACGCGTATCAATCTGTGCTCCAAGCAAAGAAAGCCCCGACAGCATGGAGACTGTGTCGTCACCCGTTGGCAAGTTGCCAACTGAACTCTTTCCCGAGGCCAACGCTGCGCACACGAGTGCTCGTGCCGCAACACTTTTCGAGCCAGGAACACGAACCGTTGTATTGAGTTGTGCCCGCAGCGGCGTTACCGAATGGGGTTGACTTCCGCTCATGTCAATTGCTGAATCGATGGTCGAAACCCTCGCGCAATTAATCCACCCTTGAACACATCTTGGCTTGCACGATCAATAACCAGAACCAAAATTCCTCGATCGCCTTCCACCGAGTGTGCGACTTCAAAGTTTGCGGTGTTCACGCCCAACTCGGCAGCCAATGAGAAAATCTCTGCGGCTGCTCCAGCACGGTCAGGAATTGGAACGCGAACTTCAACTACATCAAGCAAATTGCTTACGCGTCCTGGCAGATTTGCGCGCGCTACTCGGGCAGTTTGCAAACGCTGCTTGAGTTCATCGGTTTTCCCTTCGTCCACGATTACTCGCATTGCCTGCAATCCACTAATCATTCCGTCAAGAGCGCCGATGATTGCCTCACGATTTTCTTTGCAAACATCAAGCCATATCGCAGGGTGCCCCGAAGCCACACGCGTCATATCGCGAAACCCACCTGCAGCCAAACGCAATACCGCAACGTGTTCTTCAGCGTGATCATTTGCCAGCGACATCAACGTGGCTGCCGTGAGATGAGGTAGATGGCTGACAATGGCAACCAGTTGGTCGTGTCGCTCCGCACTGAGCACGACGAACTCGGCTCCGAGTTCTTTTACGACCTGAGCAACGTGCGCAAAATTGGCGTCGGGAGTGTTTTCAGATGGCGTCAACACCCACACCGCACCTTCAAACAATGATGCATCTGCGCCAGCAAGTCCGACGAGCTCGCTTCCGGCCATTGGATGACCGGCTACGAAACGCGGGTCTGTGATCTCGCGAACGATGTGCGCCTTCACGCCGCCGACATCGGTAACAAGCCCTTGTGTTGTTTCGAGAGCACGCCTGACTTGATCGGCAACCGAAGAAACCGGAGTGGCAACGAATGACAACTCGGCATCGGCGTCTATACCCCTCGCGGCCACCAGCCCCAAACGAAGGGCTTCCTCTTCAGTATCTGGATGCAAGTCGTTTCCCGTGACATGCCAACCTCGCGCCGTAAGCGCTGCGGCAAGTGAACCGCCAATCAGCCCAAGCCCGAAAATATTTGCTCGACGCTGTTTCACAGAGAAATATCGTAACCGAGCACTACTCGGTGACTGCCTCTATTAAGAGTTTGACTTCAGCCTGTGTGAGGTTACGCCATTGCCCAGGAGCGAGTTTCTTGTCCATGATCGGGCCGATGCGCGTACGAACCAGCCGAATGACTGGATATCCAACGGCATCACACATGCGTCGAATCTGGCGATTCTTTCCCTCATGAATGACCATTCGTAAGACACCCTCTTGCAGCCTGCTCACTTCTGCTGGTGCGGTTACTCCATCTTCCAGTTCAATGCCATTCCGCAAACGGTGAATGGCCACATCACTCACATCTGCCGACGAGACATCGACTTGAACCAAGTACTCCTTTTCAAGTCCATACTTCGGATGCGTTATGCGATTGGTTAGTTCGCCATCGTTGGTGATGAGTAGCAGTCCCTCGGAGTCACCGTCTAGACGTCCAACTGGATACACGCGTGGATCGGCAGGTACGAAATCAACAACGGTTTCCCTATCGTGTGTATCGATTGCCGTACTGATGACATCGACAGGCTTGTTGAGCAAGTAGTACACCAAGTCTGGTCGAACACCCACAGGTGCTCCATCAATTTCCACACTGTCTACATCCACATTGACACGACGACCGAGAACCGCAACTTCGCCGTTGACTGTTACGCGACCATCAGCGATGATCTCTTCACATGCTCTTCGACTTCCCCACCCACGCTGAGCGAGAACTTTCTGTAAACGCTCACCCTCGTCGATCATTGAACAGGTGGCGCGATTCGCAAACCTTGTTCGAGTGCTTCAACCACTGCAGCATCAGGAACAAAATCGGCAATTGGTGGTAACGCCGACAGCGACTCAATACCTAGACGCTCAAGAAATAGCGAAGTAGTTCCGAACAAGACTGCTTGACCTGGGCCATCATCGCGCGATGTCTCGGTGATGTATCCACGTGCTTGCAATGTTCGCATTACAGCATCTGGATCGACTCCTCGGATTGCTGCTACTTGACCGCGTGAGATTGGTTGCTTGTACGCGATGATCGCAAGCGTCTCGAGTGCAGCAGATGAAATGCGTGCCTGCTGGCTATCCAGCACAAAACGTTCTACGTAGGAAGCCACATCGTGATGTGACTGGAATCGATAACCACCAGCGACCTTCACCAACTGAAAACCGTGACCCGCTTCTTCATAAGCAGCAGCAAGACGTTCGCATAGCCCATCAACTGAAGCGACCGAAATTTCAAGTAGTTGAGAAAGGAGCGTTGGGTCAACTGGCTCCATCGCTACGAGCAGAATTGCTTCCAATGCCCGCACAGATTCCGCTGAAATGTTTTCTTCGCTCATGAATTCCTTTTCATCATCCTTCGTAGTCATCAATCTGCAGAACAGCTTCAAAACCAGTGTCATCCCCTGCTGTCCATTGGACCTCAATGTCTCCGAAGCGATCTGATTGTTCGAGAGTTACTCGACCCTGTTTATACAATTCAAGAATTGCGAGGAAGCGCACCACAACTTCGATGCGATCATGAATTGCCTCGGTAATCTGCCGAAACGTCACCTTGCCCAACTTCGGAAGAGTTTCCAGCATTTCCATCAGCGCATCTGCAACACTCGCACGAATAGGTGCAACGTGGAACAGGTCAATTGAAGTTGGTGGTTTCGGCTGGGTGACCCGCAGATAGGCGCGTTGCAAGCGGCCCGGTGTGACTCCATCGAGCATGTCGGGAAGCAGATCGGCGAAGCGCTCGTCCGGACCAGAGCGGCGCGGAAAACTCTGACTTGCTCGCTCTGTCAATTGACTGAATACGGCGGCCACATCTTTGAATGTCTTGCAATCAAGCAGACGTGCCAGCAGCAGGTCACGTTCTGACCACAAAGCCAACTCTTCATCCAGATCCATGTCCTCGCGACCAGGGAGCAAACGGCGAGTCTTCAGTTCAACCAGTGTTGATGCGATCAGTAAAAACTCTGTCGCAACATCGAGATCAAGCATTTGCATGCGCTGAATCTCTTCGAGGTATGCCTCAACGATGCGGGTCAGGGATACCTCATGGATATCTACTTCTTCTTTCAAAATGAGGTGCAACAGAAGGTCGAATGGACCGTCATAAACCGGGGTCGCTACCTCATAAGCCATGGCTAGAGAATAGTTCACTAGACCGAAATGTCCTGAGCCCGTTGAGCCACTTGCACTAGCGTTGCACCGTGGCTCGCGTACTTTCTTGCATCCAGCCGACAGGCGATGTTCACCTAGGCAACTATTTAGGCGCGCTCCGCAACTGGGTTTCGGGGCAACATCACAACGACGTGTTCCATGGCATTGTTGACCTGCACGCCCTCACCATCACCGACAAGCCTGGCGTGCTCGGCAAGAACACCGTGGAGCTTGCCGCAATGCTCTTCGCAGTCGGTCTAGACCCGCAAGTCGCAACAGTATTTGTTCAATCACACGTTCCAGAGCATTCGCAGTTGGGTTGGATCATGGAATGCACGGTGAGTTTTGGTGAGTTGAGCAGAATGACTCAATTCAAGGACAAATCCGCTAAACGCGAAGCCGACTTTGTCTCTGCCGGGCTCTTCACCTACCCAGCACTACAAGCCGCCGACATCTTGTTGTACGACGCAGCAGAAGTGCCAGTTGGCGACGATCAGCGCCAGCACATTGAAATCACCAGAGATATTGCAGTGCGTTTCAATCATCGCTTTGGCGACACGTTTGTATTGCCAAAGGCGGTCACACCTCCAGCAGGTGCACGAGTGATGGACTTGCTCGACCCAACATCGAAGATGTCCAAGTCGTCCGAAACAGATGCGGGATGTGTCTACTTGCTCGACGCGCCTGCAGCCATTGAGAAGAAGTTCAAGCGAGCCGTTACCGACTCTGAAAACGATGTTCGCTATGACCGTGAAGCAAAACCGGGGATAGCGAATCTGCTTGACATCTTGAGTGCAGTGACGGGCACGTCGCCCCAGCAACTCGCCGATCAATACACCCAATATGGTGCGCTAAAGAGTGACTGCGGAGCCGCGGTTGCAGCGATGCTCACACCAATTCAAGCGCGATACACAGAACTGATGAACGACAAGGCAGAACTTGGTCGCCTGTTACGAATTGGTGCCGAGAAGGCTGGGGCTGTCGCCCAAGCAACTCTTGCCCGTGCACATAACGCAATTGGGTTCTACCCTCGCTAAATATTGTCGGCCGAGCGAAACGCGGCGGCCACTTCTGCATCACACGTTTGATTCAGCACTGCAATCACATCAGTGTGTGATCCTGCGTGTCGAAGCATGGTGATGCCAATTTCTTCATGTTGGTGATATCGCGCGAATCGCTTCGTTCGCGGTCCAGCCAAGGTGGCAATCACGCGCATCAGCGTTGATAGGTTGCACTGAATTTTTCCGATGTCGTGGAGCAGCACACCGGCTCTGTGTTCAGGGGATGCTTCCGGAAGTAATACAGCGAATCTTTGTGCAACTTCCACGCTGTGACGACGGTCGGCGATGCCGAATTGATTCCATAAATTGAATTCACTTGCCGTGAGTGTTGATTGAACCATGTTCAGTTCGTCTTCGGTGACATCCTTGCGTGACCATGAGGAGAAGAACCGCTTAATAAGATGCGCCACGTGTTTCATGCTTTCGCTCCCGAAAAGCCAATAAGGGCTCGTGGATGCGATTCCTTGTACATGTCGAAGAGCACTTCATTGTCAACTCGCGTGTACACCTGGGTGGTGCTTACCGATGCGTGGCCAAGCAACTCTTGCACAATTCGCAAATCAGCGCCATGGATCAGCATGTGCGTTGCACACGAGTGGCGCAGAACGTGAGGCGAAACTTCATCGCCTACTTCAGCAATCTGAGCAAACTTTTGAACAATTCTCCATGCTGCTTGACGACTGAGCCGTGTGCCGCGTGAACCAAGAAATACCGCGTCAGCATGATCACGCTTCGCCCATTGCTCTGGCACCAACATCGTTCGCCCGCCAGCACCGAGCCATTCTTCTAACGCCGCCTTAGCGTGGCTGCCGAACGGCACAATGCGTTCTTTCGAACCCTTACCGAACAGGCGCACCAACTGAGACTCCATATCCAGATCTGATAGCGAGAGTCCACAAGCTTCTGAAATACGTGCACCGGTTGCATACAAAAATTCAAGCAATGCACGGTCGCGCAAAGCGAATGAATCCACTCCCGTTACTGAGGCCAAAATTCGCGCCACCTCGTCTTCACTCAGCGCCTTTGGGATACCGCTTGGCACTTTCACCCCATCAACCCCAGAAGTTGGATTATCCGGTCGTAGGCGCTCTTCGATGAGATAGCGGTGCATCATTCGCACTGCTGCATACATTCGCGCAACGCTCTTTGCCGCCTTACCTTCCGCACGAAGCGAAGCAATGAACTGCTCGATTACTGGCGACTGTACAGAGAGCACATCGCAGCTCTTCAGGACAAGAAAGGCCTCGTAACGGTGAAGGTCTCGTCGGTATGCCTCAATTGTGCGCGGTGATCTTCCCTGCTCAATTGTCATCCAGGTGAGAAAACGCTCGCTGTATGTCAGCGACGACATTGGCAACTCGTTAGGCGCGAATTGATGGCGCTGCAGCTGGTTCTGCGACTGCTGATGGATTTTGTAATCTCACCACTCGATATTGCAGCGATGCGCCTATGAGTTCGCGGAACAATGGGTGTGGTCGATCGGGGCGACTCTTGAATTCTGGATGCGCCTGTGTGCCCACCCAGAACGGATGATCGGACATCTCAATGAACTCAACAAGCCTGCGATCTGGTGATGAGCCACTGCACACAAACCCAGCATCTTCGAATCGTGCTCGATACGTGGAATTGAATTCGTAACGGTGACGATGGCGCTCGCTCACCACTGCCTCACCGTACGCAGCCGCAACTTTGGTTCCTGGCTCAAGTTGTGCGTAATACGCTCCGAGGCGCATGGTCCCGCCCATGTCTGTGACATCTCGCTGATCGATCATCAGGTCAATGACTGGGTTCTGAGTTGTCGGATCGAACTCTGTTGAGTGCGCATCAGCAAGTCCTAGAACGTGACGAGCGAATTCGATGGTCATTACCTGCATGCCCAAGCACAACCCGAGGCACGGCACGCCATGTTCGCGAGCGTATTGTGCTGCACGGATCTTGCCTTCAACACCGCGAGCACCAAATCCGCCAGGAATGACAATGCCATCGAGTGTTGCTAATTGCTCTTCGGCAAGTAGACCCTCAACGTTTTCAGCCTGAATCCACACGATCTCAACATTTGCTGCATGATGGAATCCAGCATGCTTCAAACTTTCTACAACCGAAAGATACGCGTCATGAAGTTCTACATATTTTCCAATGAGACCAATGCGAACTGGCGCTGTTGATGCCTCTACACGAGCAACCACTTCACGCCAAGGCGTGAGATCAAGTGGCGCATCAATACGCAAAACATCACAAATCTGAGTATCAAGACCTTCGTCATGCAAAATGAGCGGCAATTCGTAAATGTTGCGCGCGTCAGCGGCGTTAATGACGTTCTTTTGATCCACGTCACATTGGTTGGAAATTTTGCGCTTCAACTGATCGCTAATTGGCTCATCGCTACGACACACGATGATGTCTGGCTGAATACCGCGTGAACGAAGCTCGGTGACACTGTGTTGCGTTGGCTTTGTTTTCTGCTCGCCGCTTGGGCCGATAAAGGGAACCAAGGTGACATGCACGTAACACACGTTGTCACGACCAACTTCATTTCGGAACTGACGTACGGCTTCGAGGAACGGCAAAATTTCAATGTCACCAACCGTTCCACCAATTTCGGTGATCACCACATCGATGTCGTCGGTTGCTAAGCGCTTAATCCGGCGGCGGATCTCGTCCGTTACGTGTGGAATGACCTGAACAGTGCGACCGAGGTAGTCCCCTCGACGCTCGGCTGCAAGCACTGCCTGATAAATGCTGCCCGTTGTCGCATTCGACGAACGCGACAGATTTTCATCGATGAAGCGCTCATAGTGACCAAGATCTAAGTCTGTTTCTCCACCGTCATCAGTGACAAACACTTCACCGTGTTCAAATGGATTCATTGTTCCCGGATCGACGTTGATGTACGGATCAAGTTTTTGCATCGTCACACGCAAACCGCGCATCTTCAATAATCTTCCAAGTGAAGAAGCGGTCAAACCTTTTCCAAGGGAGCTAGCAACGCCACCTGTCACGAACACGTGCTTTGGCATTTTCGCTCTCCGTCCGCTCTCTAGGTTCTGTCGAAGAACCGTTTACCTCACGACGGGAGATAAGCATAACCTGTCGAGGACTACCGCCGAGAACGCTTAGAGGGTGCCTGGTTGGCCGAGTCGGATTTATGACTATCTCGCAACAATTCACGAGCGTGTTCTAGCGCTGTTGCCTCGGCTACTCCACCTGAAAGCATTCTGGCGATCTCGGCGATGCGCTCTTCCTCGCCCAACGTTGCTGCCTGTGCATAGGTCTTTCCATTGCGCACCGACTTGGAAACCTGAATATGGGCATGACCTGCTGCTGCAACTTGAGGTAGGTGAGTTACCACGAGAACTTGATGACGCTTGCCAAGTATCGCAAGTGCCTGAGCAACCGCGACTGCGGCTTCCCCACCGATTCCGGCATCAACTTCGTCGAACACCAAAGTGTTTGGTCCCGATGACAACACCAATCGCAAAGCCAACATGGTGCGGGCTAGTTCACCACCCGAAGCAACCTTGGTCAACGGCATAACCGGTGAACCTGGGTTGGCAGCCAGCAAAAAAACGACATCGTCACCCGGGTCCGCCCCAACCGAAACATCGATCACTGCATGCGCCATAGCCAAGGTGCGGAGGTTCTTTTGTACTTGTTGAGCCAACGGTGATGCACCGTCTCGCCGAGCCTTGCCAACTACGGCCTGTGCGGCTTCGAGTTTGCGAACCGCAACTGCTCGTTCCTGATCGAGGGTCGCTGCTCGGGCTTCAAAGGACTCCAACTCTGCAAGTCGCACAGCGCTTTCGTCGCCAAAGGCAATCACTTCCTCAAGCGAATCGCCATACTTTCGCCTCAGATCAACAAGTAACTGGCGACGTTGACGAACTTCGTCGAGTCGGGTTGGATTTTCTTCGATTGAATCCGCTTCATCTCGAATATCTGCAGAAACGTCTTCGAGTTCACTTTGCAAGGCCTTTAATCGAGACACGAAACCAGCGAATGGCTCTTTGTTGCTAAGTGCCGAGACTGCCGAACCCAAGTTGTCGGTGGCTCCAGACTCCTCCGATAACGCTGCAACTGCTTTCCACAGGGCCTCGCGATAATTAACAGCGTCTGCGAGTACATCTTCCTCTCGCGACAGCAGTTCGTCTTCGTCGGCACCCTGCAAAGCCGCTTCAATGATTTCGTTTACCTGAAAGCGCAGAAGGTCAATCTCGCGCGCCCGCATTCGGTCGTCGCCACCCAAAGTTGCAAGCGCCGCATCAATTTCTGTGACCACAGCTCGGGCATTGCGTAGCGGTTCAAGATCAACCTTGGCGTAAGCATCCAGGGCTTCGCGTTGCGCCTTTGCGCCAAGCAAACTCTGATGTGCATGCTGACCATGCATGTCAACTAAATCGAGTCCGTGTTCTGCCAGTTGACCAACTGTTGCCAAACGCCCATTCACATAGGCGCGCGACCGTCCAT
>Ga0222713_10006999_pt1 | contig 10644 bp, 13 predicted proteins | sample C33_649DmetaG_FD_165061 | JGI IMG/M metagenome (GOLD analysis project Ga0222713, IMG submission 165061) | Estuarine water microbial communities from San Francisco Bay, California, United States - C33_649D | ecosystem: Environmental > Aquatic > Marine > Unclassified | place: USA: California... | reverse complement strand
AAGATCGACCACCTCGGGTTCGCGAGCGGCATTGTCAATCACCGTGCAGCCATCGGCCAGACAGGCCGCCATCATGAGGTTTTCTGTGCCCGTCACAGTGACCATGTCGGTCGCTATATGGGCGCCTTTTAGCCGCGAGGCCCGAGCCACCAGGTAGCCCTTTTGGACCTCCACCGATGCACCCATCGCCTGAAGGCCTCGAATGTGCTGATCGACCGGCCTTTGACCAATGGCGCAACCGCCAGGAAGGCTAACAAGCGCCTGGCCGAAGCGAGCAAGCATAGGACCAAGCACCAAGATAGAAGCTCGCATGGTCTTCACAAGCTCATAGGGTGCCTCTAGCTTATCGACATTGCCCGCCTCCAGCCTAAGAACCTCTTGCCCAAGACCTTCGCTTGATAAGGTTTGAACCGTCACCCCCATGCCTGTGAGAAGCCTGGTCATGGTGCGCACATCCCGCAAGGGTGGAAGGTTTCGAACCACCAGAGGCTGCGAGCTTAATAAACTCGCACAAAGAATGGGAAGGGCGGCGTTTTTTGCGCCCGAGACAAAGGTTTCACCCTGAAGCGGCGCACCGCCTTCGATAAGAAAACGATCCATAAAGCCTGCGTCCTAGCTTGAAGCTTGTGAGGACTGCTTGGACCACTCCTGCGGCGTAAGCGTCTTCATCGACAGAGCGTGAATCTCTTGGCGCATGCGGTCGCCCAGCACCCCATAGACCTTTTGGTGGCGAGCAACGAGCCGAAGGCCCTCAAAGGCTGGGCTGACAATCACAGCCTCAAAGTGATGACCATCGCCGTCGACACGAAGGTGCGTGCAGTCGAGGCCTTGGCGGATATAAGTTTCAATGTCATCTGGCTGAACCATGCTGCAATTCTATGCCTTCTCGGGATCAGGGTCTTCGGCGAGGATTCGACGAAAGACAGCTTCGAGACGGCCCTCGCGGGCAAGGAGTTCGCTGGTGGGCTTCACAGCCATTAGCCGGCCCTTTTTCAGAAACGCCACCCGAGTGCACAAGGCCTCTGCCTCCTCGAGGTAATGGGTGGTTAACAAAATGGTGTGGCCCTTTTTGTTGAGGCCGCCAATAAAGGCCCAGAGACTCTCTCTTAACTGAATGTCAACGCCTGCGGTTGGCTCATCCAAGACGATCACGGGAGGGCGATGAACAATGGCCTGGGCAACCAGAACGCGGCGTTTCATTCCACCAGACAGCGCCCGCAGATTCGTCTGGGCCTTATCCGCAAGCCCGAGCGACTCAAGACACTCGTCAATCCAGAGACCATTGTTTGCCAGTCCAAAAAACCCTGACTGAATCTCAAGCGTCTCTCGAACGGTGAAAAAAGGATCGAAGACGAGTTCCTGCGGGACAACACCCAGCCTGCGACGTGTAAGGCTTGGGTTCAAATCAGCCCGCTCGCCCAGTACCTCAACATGGCCAGAGGTCGGCGCTGAAAGGCCCGCCATGATTTGGATGAGGCTAGTTTTACCGGCGCCATTGGGGCCAAGCAGACCAAAGAACTCGCCACGCTCAATCTGAAAATCGACCTTATCGAGTGCAAGAACGGGCGCACCTAGCCTCGCGGAGTACTGCTTTGAGACCGACCGAAAAACGACGGCCGCAGTCATGAAAAGCGAAGCAATTTATTGAGTGAACAGAGTTGCGCAAGGGCACGAAGCTGTGAGGAGGGGTCCTGAAAAACAAGGTCCACACCATGCTGGCTAGCCTGCCGCGAGAGTTGCAAAAGCACCGCAAGGCCAGCCGTATCCACCTTCTCAATGCCCTTAAGGCTAATAACAAGCTCGGCCTGCTCAGAGCCTGAGGCCTGAGCCTGAACCAAAAAGGCCTGAAAGGCTTTTTTCCAGGACTCGAGTTGTGTACTTACCTGCGACCTCACAAGCATTCCGTGAAGCTGAATTACCTGAACGTTGGACCGATTAGGGGTTGGCATTGTCAATAAAGTTCTTTGGCCGGCTTGTGACACCCAAGAGCAACTCCTGGGCTCAACCACGCCTACGGGCGCCCGGTACGAGACTGCCTTAAGCTTTTGTTCTTCTCAATTAGAACGCCAATAAGCCCGTCAATTCCACGGGCAGAGATAATTTGGGCAAACTGAGCACGATAGTGCTCGACCATCCAAAGGCCAAGGACGTTAAAGTCGTAAACCTTCCAGCCCGAGGCTGTTCTTTGCATACGATAGTCGATGGGAATAGGCTCTTTCGAGGGGCGTTGAAGCAGGGTGCGCACAACCACCTCGTCGTCGGTGGGCAGGTAACGACCTGGGCGAATCTGAATAGTGGCCTCAGGGGCGTAGGTGACTGCCTCCGAGTAAGTAAGCACCAGCAGTTCACGAAAAGCCTCCATAAGCAGCCGCTGCTGCTCGGAGGTGGCTTGGTTCCAATAGCGGCCCACAGAAAGCGCAGTCATTCGACTGAAGTTCACAACGGGCATGACCCGTTCGTTAACGATGGCGAGGACACGCTCGGGATCGGGTTTTTGTGTCAGGCTGCGATCGGACTTAAAAATTTCAATCACATCTTGAGTAACCCGTCGAACAACGTCCTCGGGCGCTGCAATGACGGGAGGGGATTGGGCAAGCTGCAGGGGAACGGGCAGGGCCGACAACGCCCCGGTCTGGGCGCTGACAGCCGATGCAACAATTAAAAGGCTAGAGGCCAAGAAGAGCCTTCGTTGAAAAAGAAGGGCAAAGACTTGAACCATCACCTGGTCTCCCCCTGCTCCTGGAGCCGCTCACGGCGAGCAAAGTAGCCGGAACGCACTGAGACATAACGATCAAACGATATAAGGTCCACCCCCTTCTCAATATCTAACAACCGTGTACGAAGGTCGACCACCCGAACACCGGTAAGGGCGATGCGCTCGGCAGAGTCGGGGTTCAGCAGTTCACCGGTTATGTCCATGCGCATATCGGCTGCAGTCCCCACAGCATCTCGCAGGCTGCTTGGTCCAAGCAAAGGCAACATGACGTAGGGTCCGTGCCCCACCCCCCAGCGGCCCAGAGTGAGCCCTGCGTCCTCGTTGGTTCTGGCCAGCCCAAGACTTGAGGCGGGGTCAAACAACCCCAAAAGACCCACAGTGGAATTCACAACAAACCGGCCAGAGGACTCCAAAGCCGGCTTAGGCTCTGCCTGAAGGCTGTGGTGAATCACCGAGGAGAAATCCGACAGATTGGAGAAAAAGTTGGTCACCCGGTTGCGGATAACCTCAGGAATGGTGGCTTCGTAGGTCTGAGCAACTGGCTTAAGAACAGCCTTATCAAGACCGTCGTTAAAGCTGAACATAGCCCTGTTGTAGCGCTCCCAAGGGTCTCGCTCATCGACGGTATGCCCTGGGGGCAGGGAGGCGCAGCCCGTAAGAAGAACAAAAGGCAGAGTAAGGAATACTAGGCGCGGGATCATTGAGATGGTTTTATTTAAGCCCGGGCAGACCAAGAGAGTCTGATTGCCCTGCAGTGGGTGCTGAGCCCGATGGCTCGGAGGACGATCGGTTGTAAAGAAACTGCGAGATGAGATTCTCAAGCACGACTGCCGACTGCGTCATGACGATTCGATCGTTGCTGGCAAGCATGTCAGTCTCGGCGCCCGGTTGCAGCCCAATGTATTTCTCACCAAGCAGCCCCGAGGTAAGGATCTGGGCCGAACTGTCTTTGGGAAACTTCACGTTGCCATCAAGCAGCAGAGTGACTCGCGCCTGATAACGCTGGTCGTCAAAATCGATGGACTGTACTCGACCCACAAGCACCCCGGCGCTACGAACCGCCGAGCTTGGCTTAAGCCCACCAATGTCGTCAAAAAGAGCATAGACCTGATAACCCTTAGGCACAGAGGCGCCCATAAGGTTGCTGACTTTCAGTGCAAGAAAAAGCATGCCCAAGAGGCCGAGGACCAGAAAAGCTCCAACAGCTAAATTAATTTTTGCTTGCATAGGGCTTAGCGTATCAGACCGTTCACTAAAAACCACTGAACATCAATGCGGTCAAAACGAAGTCGAGGCCCAGAACGGCAAGCGAGCCCACCACCACGGTGGCCGTGGTGGCGCGTGAGACCCCTTCGGGCGTTGGCCGGGCACTGTAGCCAAAGTAAAGGGCAATCTGGGTAACAACAAGCCCAAAGACAATCGCCTTGACCAGACCGTTGAGAACATCGTCATAGAACGCGACCCCGCCCGACATCTGGGACCAGAAGGCGCCCTGATCGACACCAATGAGTCCGACACCCACAAGCCAGCCACCCATAATGCCCACGGCTGAGAAGAGGGTTGCGAGAACGGGCACTGCAATAAGCCCCCCCGCAAGTCGGGGCGCCAGAACCCTTGCTACGGGGTCGACCGCCATGGCCTCCATGGCCGAGAGCTGCTCACCGGCCTTCATAAGCCCAATTTCAGCAGTAAGGGCTGTGCCAGCTCGGCCGGCGAAAAGCAAGGCCGTCACAACCGGCCCAAGCTCCCGCACGAGCGAGAGGGCGACCAACAGGCCAAGCGCCTCCTCGGAGCCGTAACGACGCAGGGTGTAATAGCCTTGAAGGCCTAGAACAAGGCCGACAAAAAGACCCGAGACAAGAATAATGGCAAGGGAATAATTGCCCAGAAAATGAACCTGGGCCGCCACTAGGCGAGGCCGCGCAAACAAAACGGGCAGGCGGCGCAGGATGGCGAGAAACAAAAGCAAAAAGGCGCCCGCCTGCTCAAGTACGCTTAAAAATGACCCACCTAGCGATTCAACCCGCGTTCGAAGGCCAGGAGGCGTGGGCGTACTCAAGGCCGCGATGCCTTCCCAAAAAAAGAGTCTGAGAGATTGGGGGCAGGGTAGTGAAAGCCCACCGGTCCATCCTCTTCGCCTTTGAGGAACTGACGCAGGTAGGGGTCCTGGGATTCACGAAGGCTAGTGGGTTCACCCACAGCAACAAGCCTTGCTCCCGCCTTTCCTGGGGCCAGGACAGCAATTCGATCGGCAATCGCAAAGGTCTCGGCCACATCATGGGTGACCACAACTGAGCTTGCTCCCAGGGCATCGTTGAGCCGCCGAATAAGCCGCGCCGTGACACCAAGCGAGATGGGGTCCAGCCCCGCAAAGGGTTCGTCGTAAAGAATAAGTTCTGGGTCCAAGGCGATGGCTCGCGCCAAAGCAACCCGTCGAGCCATGCCACCTGATATTTCCGAGGGCATCAGTTGGGCAGCCCCACGTAGGCCAACCGACTCAAGCTTAAGCAAGACGATGTCCTGAATCATCTGCTCTGACAGGGTGGTGTGCTCCCGCAAGGGAAAGGCCACATTTTCAAAGCAGCTAAGGTCGGTAAAGAGTGCCCCAAACTGGAACAAGAGCCCCATGCGCCTGCGAACTGCGAAAAGATCCTGGTGACTCACGCCGCTTAGAGACTGGTTGAAGACGCTCACGCTGCCCGAGCTCGAGGCAACCAACCCGGTCATCAGCCGCAACAAAGTCGTCTTGCCGACGCCCGAGCCGCCCATAATAGCGAGAACCTCCCCCGCCTTGACCTCAAGGCTAAGGCTGTCAATGACAGGACGCATGCCGTAGCCAAAACAGACATTCGAAAATACAAGCGGGCTGGACGGGGACATTCTAGGACTGGGACAACAAAAAGAAGTCGAGAGTTAGCGGCAAAGGCGTAACCGGTCTTTCACTTGGCAATAAGAACCTCATTCTAAACGCCTAGTTCCATTAAACTGCCAGCATGTCACGGTTTAAGTCCTTGTCGGTTGTTTCCAACCCCGCTCGTACCCGTCTAGGGACGTCTTTCCCATGACCGCTTCCGTGCTGGCCACATCGCCCGAGGTAAGCAGGCCGGACAGTGCCTTAATTACGGTGAGACGGGTTCTGCGAATTGAGGCAGCGGCCATCGAACGGCTTAGCGAGCAGCTAGGTACTGAGGTAAGCCAGGCCGTTCAGACCATCCGTGGCCTCTCAACGCGCGGGGGTCGGCTGGTCGTAATGGGAATGGGCAAGTCGGGTCATATTGCACGAAAGCTTGCCGCCACTTTCGCTTCAACTGGAACACCCGCTCTTTTCGTTCATCCCGCTGAGGCCAAGCACGGGGACCTCGGGATGATTCAGCCTCAAGACCTCGTCCTTGCCATCTCGCACTCTGGAGAGACCGAGGAACTCTGCGACGTTCTGCCTCACATTAAACGAATGGGCATTGCGCTTATTGCAATGACGGGGCGACCGGACTCACGACTTGCCCGACTCAGCGATATTCATTTGGATGCGTCAGTTGTTGAGGAGGCCTGCCCTTTGAACCTGGCACCAACAGCCAGTACCACTGCGGCGCTTGCCCTTGGGGACGCACTGGCTGTTGCAGTCCTTGAGGCCAGTGGTTTTAGCGCAGATGACTTCGCGCGATCCCACCCCGGCGGCAGTCTGGGCAGGCGCCTGCTTGTCAGGGTGGGCGATGTGATGCGCCAAGGAGACCAGATTCCTAAGGTAAGCGATTCTGCCTTGTTGTCTCAGACACTCATTGAGATGACCAGCAAGAGGCTGGGCATGACCTGCGTGGTCGATGGGCAGGGTTGTCTGGCGGGCATTTTTACTGACGGCGACCTGCGTCGCGTTCTTGAGAAACAGAAACTTCATGCTCAGACAGCAGTAAAAGACATCATGACAAGGCAGGTAAAGACCATTGCCTCCGAAGCGCTTGCCTCGGAGGCGGCCCACCTCATGGAGGAGCGTCGGATTAATCATCTGGTTGTCGTGGATGAGGCCAATGCCCCAGTCGGCGTCATTGGCCTTCACGACCTTCTTGAGTCCAAAATTATCTAGTGCCCGCCTGCCCTCATGACCTTTAAGAAAAGCCCTGCCAATGCCGCCGAACGTCTTCAAGCCATTAAGGCAGTGTTTTTGGATGTGGATGGGGTTATGACCGACGGAGGCCTCTTCTATGGTGAGCAAGGAGAGAGCCTCAAGCGCTTCCACGTTCACGACGGGCAGGGCGTGCAGTCCATGCGCAGCCAGGGCTTGGTCGTGGGCATTATCTCTGGCCGCTCCCACTCCGCCGTCAACAGGCGCGCACAGGAGCTGGGGATCAACCCCGTTTTCCAAGGCATCAGCAACAAGCTTCAATGCCTAAAAGACTGGGCCCAAGAGGCCCAGCTAAAACTTTCTGAAATTGCCTTTATGGGCGATGACCTGGCCGACCTTCCCGTGCTTAAGGCGGTTGGTTTTGCAGCCGGTGTGCCCAACGCCATCGCTGAAGTCCAGCAGGTGAGCCACTGGATCGCCGACAAGCCGGGCGGCCAAGGCGCAGTCCGCTGCCTTGCTGACCTCTTTGCGGAGCATGCCCAATGAGGCTTGCCGTTCTCGAGCGCCTCGGCAGCCTGGTCTCTATTGCCATGGTTGGATCACTCACGCTTGCCGCATGGCTGCTTAGCGAACTGGTTGCTCAGTCCGCTGGCCCTGCATCCTCACGGCCTGCTGGTTCCATCTCTACCGTCATTACCCAGGCCGAGATTCTTCAAACCAATGCGCAAGGCTCGGCCCAGTACCAGGTAAGGGCGCCCCGCGTCGACCTGTTCAATGACGGGCAGGCACTGCTCGATCAGCCAGAGCTTGTCTCGCTTGCGCATCCACAGATGGGCCCTGCCATGTCGGCTCGGGCAGACTCCGCCGTAATTTCAAGTAACCAACAAGAAATTGAGATTCGGGGTAACGCCCAGATTAGAAGGCCTGCCCAGCAGAGGGGGCCCGCCCTTGAGGTTACAAGCCCCTGGATTCGGTTCGACCTTAAAAAACAAACGGCTCAGACAACAGCTCCCGTTCGGGTGGTACGCGGCACATCGGTTCTAACAGGAGATGGCCTTTTGCTTGATCAACGCGCTGAGACCCTTCGGGTGTTGTCCAATACCCAAATGATTCTCAAGCCTGAAAGCTAACTTCTTTGGTCCATCCACACATCAAGCCAATGCTGCTCGCCTGTCTTTCGGGGTTCTGGGCCAGAACATCGTCTATGGTCTGTCTTGTGCTGTTTGCTGGCTTATTCGGCCCTTCACTCACAGCAACACAGCCACCTGCAACCAAAATTGATGCCGACGAGCTGCGGCACGATGAGCAGAAACTAGTGACCGAGTTTCGGGGTAACGTGAGGCTTAATCGGGGGGGGCTGAGCCTACAGGGCGATGCGCTTGAGCTCGAACAACTGCCGAACTCGGGCATGAAGGGTCGGGTCACGGGCCAGCCTGCACGTTTTCAGCAAAAGCCCGCCGACAGCAACGAGTCGGTGGAAGGCCAGGGCAAGACCATTCAATACAACAGTCAGACGGAAATTGTGGTGATTGATGGCGAGGCTGTTCTGAGGCGCCTTCTAAATGGCCAGGTCGTTGACACGGTGGCCGGCGACCGGTTGGTCTACGACCAGGTCACCCAGACCTATCGGGTCGAGTCAACCCCCGGGCAACCTCGCACCCGCATGACACTCATGCCGCGCCCTGCCCAGACACCGACGCCACCCCCGCCATCCCTGTCCAGGCCTCCCACCAGCACGCCATCCAAGCCATGAGCCTTCAGGCTGCGCCCAGCGAAGACTCTGTTCTCGATGTTCAAAACCTTAAGAAGGGCTATCAGGGCCGCTCCGTCGTTCGCGACGTCTCGCTGACGGTGAAGACCGGCGAAGTCGTTGGCCTACTTGGCCCAAATGGCGCAGGCAAGACCACCTGTTTTTACATGATCGTGGGTCTTGTGCCCGCCGATGGAGGAAGTATCGAGCTCGACGGCATGGACCTCACCCGACGGCCGATCCATCAGAGGGCGCAGCATGGACTTTCCTATCTGCCGCAGGAGGCCTCTATTTTTCGAAGGCTTACAGTCGCAGACAACATCCGAGCCATTCTGGAATTACAGAAGACAACGAGCGGCCAGCCCCTGGGCCAGGCAGAGATCGACCGGCGTCTTCGTGAGCTTTTGAAAGAGCTCCAAATTACGGGCATCGAACACAGCCTTGGGCAGTCGCTCTCGGGAGGGGAGCGCCGACGGGTGGAGATTGCTCGAGCCTTGGCAACTGACCCCAAATTTATTTTGCTCGATGAGCCCTTTGCCGGGGTTGACCCCATTGCGGTCATTGAGATCCAAAGAATTATTCGCTTTCTAAAAAGCAAAGGCATCGGGGTTTTAATTACTGACCATAATGTCCGAGAGACCCTCGGAATCTGCGATCATGCGACTATCCTAAATAACGGAGAAGTGCTTGCAAGCGGAACGCCAGCCGACATCGTTGACAATACGGAGGTTCGCCAGGTCTACCTTGGCGAGCATTTCAGAATGTAAGGATTGCCTGTCGGTATGAAGATTACCCTTACCACCAAGACAAGTCAGCAGCTCTCGCTCACGCCGCAGCTGCAGCAGGCCATTCGGCTGCTTACCCTCTCAAACCTTGAATTACGACAAGAACTCGACGACTTTGTGCGTGATAACCCGTTGCTCGAGCTTGAAGACGTGGCAGATGCCCCCGTCTCCGAGGCCGAACCTGAGGGCCCAACAGAGGCGGCCGACAACCGGGAGGAAGAGCTCGACAGCCTTGCCGACTGGAAGACCAAACAGGCCGGTGATGGCGATGACGACGGCCGCGAAGACCAGGACCAGTCCACCATTAGCCTAAACAGCCATCTGCGAGAGCAGGCGGCAGGCCTGCAGCTTGAACCCAAAGACCGGCTCTGGCTTGAGATTCTTATCGAGGCTCTTGACGAAGATGGCTACCTACGGGACGACCTTCAAGAGATTGCTGCGAGCTTTGACCACGTTTTTATTGAGCATTTTGACGAGCCTTTGCTTGAAGAAGAGTATCTGGTTGGGCTTCGGCTTTTGCAGTCGCTCGAGCCCGCCGGGGTGGGCGCGCGTAACCTTCAGGAATGTCTGTTGCTGCAGCTTGAAGTCTTCCGTCAGGCATGCACGGCCTTTGATGCATCGCAATCCAACAGCACCAGCGAGGAGCGTCTAACGGCCAGCCACTATGCCCTTGCCCGGCGACTTATCGAGGACCATATCGAGACCCTTGGCAATGCCAACCCCGTGAGCCTTGCCAAAACACTGGGCGAAGACAAGAACGATCTTGTTGAAGCCTTGCGACTTGTTCGCAGCCTTAACCCCCGGCCGGCCGGGCTTTTTCGTGACCAGCATGCCGGCTACCTTATTCCAGACGTGGTGGTCTACAAAACCCGAAATGGTCTCTGGCGAGCCCGGCTCGCAAGTGGGGCTCTACCTAAACTCTCCATTAATAACGACTACGCGCAGCTTATTAAAACCACGGGCGGGGAACCGTCGAACCTTTCTCAAAAACTGCAAGAGGCTCGCTGGATGCTCAAGAATATTCAACAGCGTTCCGAGACCATCCTGCGGGTCTCTCAGGCCATTGTCGAGGCTCAACAGGCCTTCTTCGAGGATGGTCCCAAAGCCATGCGACCCCTGGTCTTGCGTGATATTGCCGAGGAATGCGAACTGCATGAGTCCACGGTCTCCCGGGTCACCAGTCAGAAATTTATGTTGACGCCCCTTGGATGTTTTGAACTGAAGTATTTCTTTGGAAGCCATGTATCCACCGACGATGGGGGAACGGCATCAGCAACCTCCCTTCGCGCCCAAATTGCCGACTGGATCAAAGGCGAAACCCCTGGAAAGCCGCTTT